>Ga0247609_10000763_pt1 | contig 42120 bp, 59 predicted proteins | sample 172DNAGHGlowgp2_FD_193487 | JGI IMG/M metagenome (GOLD analysis project Ga0247609, IMG submission 193487) | Sheep rumen microbial communities from Palmerston North, Manawatu-Wanganui, New Zealand - 1728 DNA GHGlow gp2 | ecosystem: Host-associated > Mammals > Digestive system > Stomach > Rumen ... | reverse complement strand
AAACTCTTCCAAAGAAAGACACATTAAAAAATTGTTTTGAAAGAAATCCAGATGGAGCAGGTTTTATGTATGTTGAATCTGGTAAAGTAGTTATAGATAAAGGTTATATGACCTTCAAAAGCTTTTATAAGCATTACAAAAAACTATGTAATAAGTTTAATAACTTTGAAGGAAAGAATCTTGTAATGCATATGAGAATATCTACTAGCGGAGGGGTTGAGCGTGAAAACACTCACCCATTCCCTATCACAGATAATTATCAAGATATGTTTAAATTATATTATAGAACTGATATTGGAGTAATGCATAATGGAGTAATCTCAGCTTCTAGACCATCTAAAGATGAAGAGGCTAAAAAGATAAACGACACTATGATATTCACAAAAGAATATTTAAATAGAGTCTATGAAGATTGGAAAGATTGTTTTAAGAATTATGCTTTTATAACAGGTATTAATATCTTAACATCTAGCAAATTCGCAATATTAGATAAGGATGAAAATCTAACTCTAATTGGAACTTTCTACGAGCATGAAGGAGCTAAATATTCTAATACAAGCTATTACGCATTGTATAAAGGAACAAACTCTTCATCTCCCACGAAAAAGTACGGATATGACTATAACAAAAAATACGGATGCTACAACTACGACGGATACTCTCAATATGGTTATTACGGCGATGATTACTACTATGATGAAGGATTCGACTACGACGACTACTACGCAAGCGAAGAATATGAAAAATATTTAGAAGAAAAATATGGGGAGGTTGATGATGAAGATGTTGTAATATTACAAGATAATGACCTAGTAGCTCTAGATGAAGAATCAGACTATGTAAGAGTTGATAATATAAGGACTGAAGAAGGCTCTATCTTTATATTTGAGACTAAAAATTATGTTCTAAAAGAATTAAGCTCTGTAGATAGAAAAGTTATTAAAAAGTATCCTCAGGCTTATGCCTATGTAGAAAAAACAGGAATGTTATATTAGAAAAGGAGATGATTAAATGTTTGGAAAAAACAAGAAATTAAACCAAATTCTTGATATTATGCAAGAAATACTGGCAAAACAACAAGAGTGTAAAAATGGAATTAAAAGAATAGAAAGAAAGGTTGAAGCTCTTAAATTGCCTGTTGCTAAAAATAAGCAACATAAAAAAGATTCTGAAGAAATCAAAAAAGATATTAAAGAAGTTAAAACAAAAGTTAAAAAGAAAAAGCTTAACTTCGAAAAGAAAACTAACGTTGAGGGAATTGCTATGAATCCTAAAGCTAAAACAAGGGACTTCCCTATTGAGCATGGATTTAAAAATAAATCTGATTTAACTGTTGCTGATTTTGCAAAAGTTTTAAAAGTTCCTCAATCTACTCTAAATGGAAGAATCTGGAAACTAGAACATGACGATTCTATTAAATGGACTTCTAATGATAACTTTATCTATTATATCAGAAGACCTAATGAGAATTATCTAACGAAAGTTCTAACTAAACCAGCTCAAGAAATTATGCTTAGAAGATATGGCTATGGTGTTAAAAGCTGTGGTAGAAAAAGAAAAGTATCATAATCAATAAATATATTGACTAATAGCTCTAAATGAGTTAAATTAAGATAGAGGGGTAAAAGTTATGAAATTCGTTGAATTAACAAGTAGACATGGATTCACGATAGGTCTTGCAGCTTTAACTACAGATGTTGATTGGTTTCTAAGTGAAATTGAGAAAACTGATAGAAAGCATTACTCTTCTATCTTAAATGATAAAAGAGTTAGTAAAAGAAAAAAAAGACTTGTATATCAAGATGATGAAGACACATTCTTTGTACTAACAGACACATATGGTCATAAATCTATATTACAAATAAAGGAGTATTAATGAATGAAATATAAAGAATTAGAAAGCCTATATGAAGCAATAAAAGCAAAGGAAAAAGAATTAAGTGAAGTAAATTATATTTCTAGATTACATATTCTTCAAGAATTCAAGAGATATGAATTATTTGATACTCTAAGTGAAGAAATGAAAAGAAGACTAATTGAAACAGTCTATTATTATTGGATTGAAAGCATATACCCAATAGAAGCATCAGAAATGATGGCAACCATAATTATGGAATCTGAAGATTCTAGTTTTAAATTAAAACTTATGAATAATGCTTTAACTGTAAAAGAGATAACAAAGATGATTTTAGATAATGAAGATAAAATTCAAGAACAGAATTATTGCTAAATCTCTTTTATATTTTAAAAGGGGGAGAGATTATTTATCTTTCCCCCTTTTTTTAAAATAATTATTGAGTTTCATTCTAGGAGTGTCTTGATTGTTGTAATCCATTTCAGTCATAATCTGTAGCCAAGACATTCTATCTAGAAATCTATAAGAAATTATAAGTCTGATTTCAGAGTTGTCTATTTTTTCAATCTCATCTTCTATGTAAAGAATCTGATTGTTAAGCCTTCTTTTGAAATCTTCTAATTTATTATTCATAGCAGAAAGAGAGTCTTTTTTTTGTTCATAGCCTTCTATAACAAATGAATGCTCTACATAAGGAAACATGGCAGAGCTCCCCTTAACGGAATCTGCAACAATTTCTGCTGGTCTGTAATGTTCGATTTTATATTTTAATCGGTCAACTTCTTTATACAAGAAGTTTAACTGTTTAAGGTCATTTAAAGTCATAAATACCTCCTAAAATTCGATTTAAATTTCTTTTATAATAATTCTTTTAAAAACTTAATCCCATAACCATAAATATGGGTTGGACTTGTTTCGTCTTTTTCTTCTAATTCTTTTATTTTTTCTCTTATTTTCTTTTTTGAAATACATTGAGTTGCCATAAAGTCCTCTATATCTTCTAATCTATTGAACTCTTCCCACATGAGTTTAATTAGTGATATTATATCATCTTTTGATACATCTTCATTTTCTTCGTAGCCAACAAGTTGTTTTATTTCATCTATACTAATATACATATCTTTTATATAAGAATTTTTGTCTGCTACTTCTCTAAATTTCCCTAATATTAATTTACTATTATTTTTTTTTAGTTCTTCATTTTCTTTTTCTAGTTTATCTATGTAATTTAAAAGTATTTCATCTGTCTTAAAATTCTCGCTGTCAGTTCCATATGCTTCTTTATCAAGTAGAATTGCATGTCTTTTAATTCTTATTGCTTCTTTTTCTTCTTCACTCATATTAATTGTTTCTCCAAAATTTAAATTATAATTTTTGCTATAAAAACTTATACTATAAGGTGTTCCATAGTCTTGTGCTAATATACCGTCTATATACATTTCTTCACTCACTCTATATCACCTCTCTTAACATTGTCATTAAAAAATCTATAATATATTCTAGTCTATCTATATATTCTAAAATGTCAGAAATATCATCTCCAGATAACATATCATTTTCTAATAAGTGTTTTAGTTCTTTAATTCTTTCTTTACTTAAATGCTTCTTATTCATCATAATCACCTATCTTATAGCAATTTTGTTCATACATTTCATGCGTTAATATTGTTTTAATGTCTTTTTCTTCAAACATATATACATCTAACATATCATGTGCATCATGGTACACTTTTCCGTCTAGTATTAAGTTAATTACAAGCCCATTTACATAGTCGCCTATCTCTATTAAGTCTATTATATTTTTTGAGTGTTTTGTAATATCGGTTTCTTCAACATATGTGTGTTGGTTTAGCCAATAAGCTGTTACTTCTGGCATTATTGCTATTCCAATATCTACTTCTGGTTCTTCTGTTGTTTTTGTTAATTTTCCTATTTCACCTTCTTTAGTTCTTATATATTCTCCTACTTCTATCATAACACTTCTCCTATTCTTAAATTTATGGTATAATAACTCAAGTGTGAAAAAGAATTATCTTTTATACGACTATGTACTCTGTGCGTGGTCGTTATTTTCTTTTATTTCCACTCAATAAATTTATTGTCATATCTATCACTTGCTTTAACAAGTTTTATTACTCTGTCAAAACTGCGCATTGTTCTAAATTCTAACATATCATAGTCTTTCATATTATCTAATTTATCAGGGTTAAAAGTATATTCACCACCCTCTTTTTCTATAAAATACTTTACTATGTTTTTAAGGTCTTTAATTTCTTTGTTTTTGTTCCAATAATCCATTTTTATTCTCCTCTATTCTAACATTTCATCAACTTGCTTTTGTATTTCTGTTTTATCTAATATCTTATCTAGTTCTACTCTTTTAGATTTTTCTTCATTACAAGTTCCTTTTGGTGATTCACATTTCTCACATAAAGGGTATTTATAACAATTTTTACAAGCCATATTGCCTCCTTTTAAAGTTCCTCGTACTCTCCCCAGTCAATACTAAATGCAGTTTTAGGATTTCCTTCACAATATTTGCACCATTTTTTGTGCCCTTTCTTCATTTGTGCTTCATTATCATATCTTTCAACGATAACCCAACAATCATCTCCAGTTACTTTTTTTATTGCCGTTTCACGACCCATATCCGTAGTATTGCAAGTGTCTATTTTGTATTCTCCTACATCAGTAGTAAGAGCATTTTTCCTAAAATCTTCGTTCCTATAATCTGCAATCTCTCCTTTTATTAATTTTATTAAAAACGCCTTTGCTATTTCTTCTCCACCTGTCATATTTACCTCCTAATAATCTATGAATACATTATCTTCCAATACTAAACCTATGCCTGACCTTGTTGTTATATTCAAATCAGTTTTATCTCTTAACCTATGTATTTCCATTCTTAACGCACTTATAGAATTGATTTCTGTATTTTTTAGTATTTCTTCGTAAGTCGTTGTTCCTCCACTGCAAAGTAGGCTCAATAAGTCTGATTGTGTTTTGGTTAGTTCTATCTTCTTATATATACAATTCCTTTTAGGGTCAAAAAATATCATTTTATTCTCCTATAATAGTGGCTTAACTAGAATCGCCAAGAAAGGTAGGATAACTTTTTATGTACTCATGATTTTATTACAGCATATAAATCAACACTAATAATATATAAATAACATTTATCTAGTATCATGTTATTTGCTAAAGTTTATCTATTTCTACTTCTACATAGTCTTCCTCTTCTGTGTAGAATTTTTCAACATCTAATTTTACAATCTGAATATCGTCTTTGTATGCATATAGATTTAAAGCATCTAATATTGCTTTTGCTATATTGTCGCAATCTGGTTTATGCATATAATGTTTACCAATACATTCAGCTCTTTTCTTCTTTGTGTAGCTTTTTGGTATCTTATAATATACTCTTATCTTGCATTGAAGAGGCTCCTCTAAGAAGCAATCATTCAATGTGTACTTTTTCCAAAATTCATTTCTAACACGTTCTTCGTATTTCTTTGTCGCCTCTGGAGTATATGTCCTTTTAGTTACAAAATTGAATCTTGGTCTTGCTTTTCCTATGGCTTTTAAGCCTTCTATTTTTAGATAAATCATATTATTCCTCTATAAGATAGTATTCTCCAAATCGTTTACCATTTACAGCTGTCTTCATACGCATACCTATATTCATTCCGTATAGATGTCTTAGATTGTAAATTGTAGCTGAGAGCCTTGTATTTCCCATTTTTTGAATAGCGTCCCAACTTGTTATCTTTCCATTTTTTTCAAGTATTTCTTTTGTTTTATCAATATATGAATCTTTAGCCATTCTCTTGTTCTCCTTCATCTTTTAATTTCTTTAGTTCTTCAGCTAGTTTTTCTTTATCTTCTGGTGGTGCTAATTTAATCATTTTCTCAAATAAGAACATGCTTAAAGCAACCATGCTTTCTCTAATTTCATTAAGCGGTAACATCTTAGATTCAAGTTCTTCGAATGTCTTTATCTCATCAACGTATTCTCTCATAAACTTAAACATTCCATTAAATAATGAGGCATGTTGATAATTAGAGCTTTCTGCTGGAATTGATGTATGTACGCAACATGCTGTTTTACCTTTACCATCAATTTCTATAGCCTCAAATGTAACTTTGTAAGGTGAATGTTCAGAATCTTTAATCATTTGCTTCCATAGTTCATCTGTGTCTACTTCAATTTTTTCTTTATCTTCCATAATAACCTCCTAGTTTTCATATAAGAAGTCTAAGCTTCCTAATGATGCTTTGTTAAATTCTAAGTCATATGACCTTATAAATTTGTTATAAGGTTTCTTCTTAAAAGGGTAAGTCGTCTTCTGAGAAGTCATTAGAAGTTTCTTTATTATCAGCATAATCAAAATCTGTTATTACTAATACCCAATTGACTTTTCCTTCACTATCTGTATTAAATGAGATAAAACCATCTTTTATATTGATATATGTATTATCTTCTATAGCCTTATTTGCTGCGTCTTTTACAAATCTGATAAACATACTTGCAAATTCAGTATTGCCTGTTGGAGTTTTATTTGTAAAAACAGTTCTATAGCTTGTTCTACCTGTTATCTCATTTACTTTAACTTTAACTTTTATAGTTTTTAAAATTCCGTATTCTCCCATTATTTAGCTCCCTTCAAATCGTTTACAATATTCATATAATCTATAAGCTTGATTTCACTTATGTCTTTATAACCATAACCACCAATTATTGCTTGTACTACTAAAGCGTCTAAGTTATGATTATCTATGGCTGCTTGTAATGATTTAACCATTTGAGGAGTTATTATTTCTGCTTCATTCTTATCTTCAACAGGTTTATTATTATCATCTGATGAATCAGATTCAGGTAAATCTTCTCCAGCATAGATGTATAAACCTAGTCCATGTCTAGCAACTGCTTTAGTTAAACTTCTTTGAATAGCTTTATTTACATCAAATGAAGTAACTGACTCATATGGTATTGACTTATTTCTATAATCCATAACTGGTAAATCCTCTATATGTTCTATTCCATCTATGATTACACCTGTTTTTACGTAACAAGTTCTTCCATCTGTGAAGTAGTTTGTTACACATCCATTTGGTAAAGTGCTTTCATAGATTACATAGTTTGCATCTGGAAATCTTTTCTTTACTTCAGCCCAAGCCCATGCCCAAGATAAATAAGTAAGTCCATTCTTTTTCTCTGTGTGTTCATTTACATTGATTTCATTTAGTATTTCAAATGTACTTTTCTTTCTTTCTGCCATTTTAAACCTCCTATTTTACTCTTTCTTTTAAAACTAATTTATTAAGATTGTTGGCAATCCTTGTTAGTCCTTTTATTTCTCTTTCTGTTTCTGCCTTATATATCATTCCTTTAACAATATCTATAAGAACGAAATATAATTCAATTTTTTTAAAGTTCATATTTACCACCCTTTCTAAAACTATTAAGCAAATCATAGTCTCTAACTGCATATTTGCTTGCTATAAGTTTTTTGCCTGTTCCTTTTAATAAAGGAAAGTCTTTTGATTTGAATTTTTCTCTTGCTAAATTTTCACCTATTCCAACCCAATCAGCATAATCAAAATATGTTATAAAGTCTGGTAAATCTTCAAACTTAACTTTACTCTTTTTAACTTTCATAATTTCCTCCTTAGTTGAATTTTATTCAACTTTTTCCTTAAAAAAAAGTCGTACTGTTTCAAAGTATGAATCAACTGCTAAAGTGTCTAATGCTCTAGCTATTTCTTCTTGTGTGAAATAATACACACCATTAAGCTTATTCGTTAAAGCGTTTTCAGATATTCCCAAGTATTCTGCAAATGCTTTCTGTGTCTTGAATTTTTTGAATATTCTACACTTTAGTTCTTCATAGTCAAATTTTCTACCATTTGCACTTTTTATCATAATGTCTCCTTTCTGTTGAATTTTTTTCAACTTCTGGTTTGATTATATATATAATTATGTATGATGTCAATATATTTGTTGAATATATTTCAACTTTTTTTGACCCTATATATATAATTGTTGATTTTATTGAAACTTCATGTTATAATGCTTCATGAGGTGGTATAAAGTGGAATTAATAGATGAAATGAAAAACAGGTTACATTTAGCAATGACGAAACGTAACATTGCACAGGTTGACCTGTGCCAAAAAAGTGGAATTGAAAAGTCATTACTTAATAAATATTTAAAAGGAGTAGCAAAAGCGAAACAAGATAAGATAAGCAGTTTAGCAAAAGCACTTGATGTAAACGAAGTGTGGCTTATGGGTTATGATGTTCCTATGCAAAGAGATATTAAGAATCTCAGCATAAACGTTTATTCTTCTGTACATGCTGGTATACCTACTGAGATGATAGATACTATTGTAGATACAGAAGAAATAAATGCTGAAATGCTACTCAGTGATAAAGAATACTTTGGCCTCAAAGTTAAAGGTGACAGTATGGAACCTAAATACTTTGAGAACGATACTATAATAGTAGAAAAATGCAACGATGTTGAAAGTAATACAGATTGTGTAGTAGCCATCAATGGCAACGAAGCATTCTTAAAAAAACTGATTAAAGAAGATAACAAAATCATTTTACAAGCATATAACTTCAATTACCAACCAATAATAATAACTGCTCAAAAGATAACTATACTTGGAAAAGTAGTAGAAATCAGGAGAAAAGTATAATGTCTAGACGTGGTAACGGTGAAGGCACTATATACTTCTCACAGAAGTTAAATCGTTGGTGTGGTCAAGTTGTACTTGGTACTCAAGATAATGGTAAATTGAGAAGAAAATCCATATATGGTAAAACTAGAAAAGAAGTTAAAGATAAAATGCTTGAGTTACAAACTAAACCAGTTTTAGATAAAGATAAACATACCGTAGGTATGTTATGTAGGGAAATTATTGAAGATAAATTGCGTATGAATGAAATAAATGAAAATTCGTATAAAAGAGCGTTGTACACATTTGGTTATATAAATAATAGTTTCTTAGGAGATATTGAACTACAAAGTGTTACAACAAGAGATATCAAACTCTTTCTATCTTCAATTACAAAGTATTCTAATTCTGTAATTGATAAGATATATCAGTTACTTAATAAAGCCTTTAAGAGAGCAATAGATAGAAATATAATAATAAAGAATCCTATGGACTTTGAAGAAGTAAAAAAGCCTAAATCTAATAAACTAGATAGAAATGTAGTAAGCTTATCTGTTGAAGAAGAACTTAAATTTATTACTGCATTAAACGATGATAACAGCAAATACAAGCCTCTTCTATTGTTCATGTTATTTACTGGTGTAAGAATTGGTGAAGCATTAGCTCTTGAATGGAATGATATAGACTTTAAGAACTCAAAAATACATATAAGAAATTCACTTACTAGAGATAAAAATGATAAGGTTATAATAGGAGATAAAACTAAGACTAAAAACTCTGTTAGAGACCTTCAGATAACAACCAGGATAGGTCAAATTTTAGAGCAAATTTCAAAGGAATATAACTTGTTATTTCAAGATGAAAAAGGTCTTATTTCGCCTTCTCAGGTCAATTCTTATATAATAAGATTAAATAAAAGATATAAGATATCTCCAGAATTACATACTCATATGTTAAGACACACATATGCCACACGTTGTATTGAAGCTGGCATGAACATAAAAGTATTACAAAAGAACTTAGGACATGCTAAAATATCTACTACGTTAGACACATACGCTTCTGTTCTTTCAAAATTCCAAGAAGATGAGAATGAGAAAGTTGAAAACTACTTAAATAATATTGGGTTGCATTAAAATTGCATTAAGATATAAAAGAAAACTCCGTACAATAAAGCTGTACAGAGTTTTTTATTTGGCTGGGGTAGTTAGATTGTATGTTTTTAGTATGATTTCTAAAGTGCTTGTTATATCTAGCTTTTACTTGTAAATAAAGCGTTTGAAGATTTTTGTATTACATTTTATTACACTTCATAAATACTCATATTTTACTATTTTATTTCATAGTTGCATTAAAAATTGCATTAATTTTCGTCTGGTATTTTTGTGAAGTAAATGAATACTTTTCCTTCTTTGGCGTCTTCATCATTTATAAACGCATAAGACCATCTAGCATACATTTCTATATTCTCTTTGAATAAGTCTCTATAATCATTATATGCTGAATTCATTACTACCCAAAAATCAATATCTGTTACATCAGTATAGCCATATTGGTTTTTAACAGAAGTGGTTTGTTCTATAGTCCAATGTTGTCCTATCGGTTTCATAGAATTTACAATTTTTTCTGCCATTGTCCTATTTAGTTCATAACCATTCGCCATTGTATAAATACACGTAGCGTATTTTTCAAACGCCTCTTCGTCATAATCTTTTAGAGTGCAAATCACGTCTTCAAAAATATCTGACAACTTTTTCATATCTTCTATATTTCCATTAGATACTATCTTTGCGACATCTTCTCTTAAATTATACATTGCCTTTTACTACTATGCCCCTGTTGTTACTGGTGCTGTTACTGTGTATGAAGGTATTGGGTATGGTCTTATAGCATTTACTATGCTGTAACCAATGCCATTTGCTGTAATTGTATTTTGAGCATCTTGTAATCTGTCTCTTAAATCTTGGATTGTGTTAGCTGTAATTAAAGCTCTTGTTGCTTCTCCGTCTTCACGGATTGCTGTTCTAATTGCACAGCAACATTCGTCCATTTTAGCTTGTTGTTGTAAAGCTGTAGTTAATAGATTTGTATTAAGTTCATTTGTCTGTGTTAAAATATCTCTTTGAGTTTGACAGGCACTTAATTGTGAAGCATATCTATTCTCTAAAACTTGGTTTTGAATATTCATATCTCCAACTAAGACGTTAGTCTTAAGGTCACAGATATTGTCACTTAATCTACCAAATCCACTTGCTATAGCATTATTTGTGTTTTGGAATCCGTTGTTTAGGTTTGTATTAACGTCTTGTACGTCTCTTTGTGTGAATTGACTTGACACAAAGTCTGTTGTAGCAACATTATTCATTCCATTACCAAATCCAAATCCACCGTTATTGAAAATCATAGCAAAGATTAATAAAGCCCAAATGCCGTCTCCACCAAAACCACCAAAGCCACCTGTGTTAACAGGAAGGGTTGGAACAATTCCTGAACTTTCCATAGCGTTTCTCCTTTCTTTAAAATTATATATTTAATGCATTAAATATCTTTTAGAAGGTCGTCTGTTATACCAAATTGCTTTGCCTGTTCTTTAAAGGCTTGCATTGTCTTGTCATCGTACCCGCTTGTGAGCTTCTTTAAAAGGTCGTTAGGATTTACGCCACCTTGTCTTGCGTTTAGATACATCTTGTACATTTCGGGATTTGTTTGTTGTAACTTCCTCTCCCAAGTATAAAGATAATTGTCCGCCATTTGTTTCAATATATTCGTCACTTGAAGCTCCTCCTATCATTCTTTTAATTAATTTAATTTCTTTTAAAATATTCTTAATCGTTTCTGACATATTTTGTCTCCTTTGATAATATTGTAACAGTGTTTTACTAAGTAAACATGCCCATAAAACGACAAAAAGGCGACATACTCTTTCGAATAGTCGCCTTTTCTTATATAACCTTTAATATTTTGTTCTTTATTTTCTTTATTTCTCTATTAACTGTTCTCTCAGATATAAACATTCTAGAACTAATTGCCAATATAGATACACCTTTTCTTCTTAAATTTAATATATCTATTTGTCTATCAGTGAAATTACAATTTTCTATAAAATAATCATATTCAGACTTATTGAAGTCTAACCCTTTTAATTCTTTTAGGCTTATTTGATTTAAGCAATTGTGCCTTTTCAGGAAGCTTATGGGTTTTACTAAATGTCTTTTTAACTGTTTGTTTTGCATAAGTCATTTTCTTTCTCCTTAATTAATAGTTTGAGATATGTTGTCAGAATCTGTACTAGTTAATTCTTGTGTTGTTGTTTCAGATGATACATATTCAAATTGGCTTTCATAAATTAAGATGCCTACAAACATACTAATTATAACTACCATTTCTACAATAGCAATAATAAAAAGTCTCTTGTTTGAAGCTTTAATTTCTTTTAACATTTCGTATGCTAAACTATTTTCCATAAATACCTCCTATTTAGTTTTTAGATATAATGCTACTGCTTCAAAAACCAATCCTATTATTGTTCCAAGAACTAATCTTACAAGCCACCTTTTTGAATCTTCTTGCTCTTTTACTTTTTCTTCAACTTTTTCTATTCTTTCAGTATTAGCTTGTACATCTTTTTTTATCAAGTCATTTTTTAAATCACCATTACTAGAATTACCTTGTAATGTTGTCTTTATCTCACTTAAAGCTACTTTTATTTCAGCTAATGACTTATTAATGTTAATTTCCAAGTCCTTTACTTTATCTTCAAGTTTTTGTACCCTTTCTTCTAAATCTATCATTTTATCTCCCTATAATTTCTTTTCTATGTAATAATATTTAATTAAGAATTGTCTGTCTAGTACTTCAATTCCATAAGTGTCATTGTCAATTACTGCAAATATTGTACCACGTTGTATTACATTTCCTATTTTGTCTTTGTTAATAGGATTAACCATTGACTTTTCTAGTTCAAAGATATAACCATTACTTTCAACTCTATAATGTCTATCATCTGCATCTCCTAGAACTTTAACCTGAAATCTAGTTTGTACTACATCACCTACTTTGTATTTTGTTTCTCCGTATATTGCTTTTTGATTTTTAGGTCTTAATACACCAGCAAAGCCACTCTTATAGTTATGTTTTACTAGGTGCATTCTCTTAATAATCCAATTTTGGTCATATGAATAGAAGTATGATGTAGTACCTTCACCATTGCATACTGCTATATGGCCATATTTTCCATGTCTCTTGTCCCATACTGCAACATCGCCTTTTTGTGGTATAAATGTAGGAGTGTTTGGTATCTTAATGAAATTGTCTTTTAAATATGGTAATTCATTATATCTTCTCCAATATGCTTCTGCATTACCAATAGCTTGTGTTTTTAAACCTAAAACATGGTGAAAATACATTTTTGCTAAATCAACACATTGTACACCAGAGCCACCATCAAAGTCTGTAGATTTGCCATTAAACTTCTTTACAAACTCATCAAATGTCATATTTATTCCTCCTTTTCTAACATTTTGTTTTTGTATTTTACATTAGAAATTCCTAAAAGAGTTCCTAAGAATGTGTCTATCGTAGTAAGTGTTCCTACAATTTCTTCACCCATAGGAAATCCCCATATTTTAGACAAACCAAAATATAGAGAGGCTAGGGCAGGAATCAATACCAATGCAATCCACTTTAAAGTATCATATACACGATTACTCATATCTTTTTCCTCCTTTCTTAAATTAAAAAAAAATAGAGCCTAGCCATTTCTGGAGAAGCTCCGCAAAAGATATTTCTTTTTCCTTTATGAGTTAAATATATACACTCTTCCAGGTGTGGTTGATGTTATATTGTCTAATGCTATTCCATCTATTTTCCTTTCACCACTTGAAGTGTTAAAAAATTTAGTTGTTGGTATTATAACTCTTTTTATACACATGTCAATTCTATAATTGTTAGTAAGTTCTACAGATTCTAATTCTAAAAAGCCAAGTCCAGCACTACTTTTAAACATATTAATTGTGTCTGAAGACACCAACAGTATTTTGTTTGTGTCTATAGTTATTGGTATAGAACAGAAAGCCCCAGTGCCAGGATAATATGGAGAAACAGATGGTGAATAAAATCTAATTGATTGGCCACTATTTATTTTAATCAAAAAATATGCAAGCCTTTTTTGTGAATCATATCCAGAAGCGAAATATAAATCACTAGATATTTGACATATAGCTGGTTTTTGAAAGAAATTTGCATTACCAGGTGAATAAGTACTTGTAGATGTAATACTATTATCATTGTTAAGCGTAACAAATTTAAAAGACATACTGGTTGAAGTTGAAAGTGTTCCAAGCAATATGGTGTCAGAAGTATGTTTAATATAACAAACATTAGAGGCTGAGTTACTAGAACTATTAATTTTTGTCATTGTTCCAGCAGTTATTGCGTATCCACTAATAGTAACACCTGTGCCATATAGTGCATTTGAAGAACCACTATGTAGAATAATGGCTTTATTTGTGTCTACACACACAACATACATATAATTTGATGTGTTAGAAGAACTGTTTATTTGTACTTCGCTTCCAACAGTGTAATTGCCATTGTTATATTCAAAAATTCTTGCATATATATATGTAACAGTACCTTTTCTATATGTAATCATAAATTTGTTAGTATCTATCATATCGCAACCTAAAACATAACTATTGTGTGAATCATTTACAATTTCATAAGGTTCTTCATAAGTGATTGTATAATCATTTATATTTATAGGTATACATTTTATTGAAGTGCCATCATATTTATGAACGATAAAACCCTTTGTTTGTGATACTATGAAAAATTTAAAAAAATCATAATTAGAACGATTACTACTTCCTAATTGAATTGTTATCGCATTACCAGAAGTTATTGTATGATTAGATATTGATTCGACAATTAAATTAAAGTAAGCTCCGTTATTTGAATTATACATATATGAGCATGTTATAAATTTATTTGTAGTAATAAGTTTAGTATAATAATTGCCGCTAGAATAAAATTTTGCACCCAATTGCCCATAGCTATCTAGCTCAACAAAACTGTTTGCAGGTATAGATACCGCATAGTTTGTTGTGTCCATAGCATATAGTGTCTCAATCCTTCCATTAGATATTGTTGGCATAGTATCTGGTATGTTTGTTATTGCTGAAGCCATTTGTGCTACAGTATAAGTGTCTGAACTTCCATTTTTCCCTCTTATAGCATTGGCTATCGCTTGTATATTACTTTCTTCATATAATTTATTAGCCATTAATAGCTCACCCCATTTCCATTTAATGAATTTATATAATTATATACAGCCAATGCTGATGGGTACTGAGTATTTGTTGAACTTGAAGAAATACTTGTAACCTTATTTGATGTATTTTCTTTGCCAGATATATCTTGGTGAGCAGTTATTACTGTTCCTAAATCAATAGTTCCACTTGTTGTTATAGTTCCTTTTGTAGTATTATTCATTTTTATAGCTACGCTTGTTACTGTTCCAGTATTAGTTGTATAACCACTATCGTTTGTTAATTGGCTTACTTTTGTTGGTATTTTTGCTTTTATTTTTCCCCAAAAATATGTTAGGCCTGTCTTGTCTAAAAAATTATAACTCATAGAACTTTACCTCCTATGCTACTATTGTATCGATTTCTGCGTTTGTAATTGTTACCATTTCACTTGATTGAACATAACCACTTAAATCTACATCAGTTGTACCAATTTTTTCAAATTTACTTGTGCTGGCAATCCAAATATATTCATCATATATATTTGGAGCTGTTCCACTATTTGGTACTAAGTAAATTACACCAGCAACACCTGTAGTTGGTAGTGTTTGAACAATTTCGAAACTAAGTCCTGTAATACTTCCTATTGCGTCTTGTATAGTGTCATAAACACATTTTGCACTAGGATATTGAGTATCAGTACTAGATGAAGTCATAGATGTTACTTTGTTAGATTTTCTTTCATAAAATGCTTCTGCTGTTCCTTTACATATAATAAATTTATTGTCTGTATTTCCATATGTTGTTTCGTTTGTTGTTGGATTTCCTTTTATCGTTCCACTATCGATTGATAAACCATAGTTTGTATTTACTTTTACTGCTCCGCCTTTACTTCCAGTTGCGTAGTCTGTGCTTGATACAAGCTCTTTTCCTGTGATTATATTTTCAAGAGTGCCTTTAGAAATAATTATGTTGTTTTCTCCTGAACTATATTGTGAATATGTTTTGTCTGCACCGAAAACTGTTCCAGAGCCATTAATTGCTATTCCATAATTATCACTTATTTTTACTAATCCTGGTGTGCTTGATGTTGCTATGTCTGAATTAGTTATAAAACCACTATCATTTGTTAAATCACTTGTTTTTGTTGGTATTTCAGCGTCACAATCGAAACTTATTTTTATATGATTAGAAGATGTATCGCCTGATATGTTAATTCCAGTCCCACCAACAAATTCTATTTTGTCTTGTTTAGCCATCGCATTATATGTTGAACCGCCAATAGTAACTTTTCCATATGCATTTTGATTTACTTCAGCTCCACTTGCGATACCACTAAGTTTGTCTTTTTCTGTTGTTGTATAATCGTTTGTTGAAAGGCCTTTGCCTGTTACTTTATCTACCTTGTTGTTAAGTAACGCCTTTACTTTTGAATGATAATAGATTAATCCGTTATCGTCTAAATATTTGTAATTACTCATTTATTTTCTCCTTTACACTATTGAATTTATTAAATTTTCTATTTCTATGTTAGTTAAACTATTTACGTTTAAATCAGGAAGATTTTTATTGTTCTCCAATACAACATCATTTATACTTGGTTTGTTTATTAATTCTGTATATATAGTTGTGCCAGGGTCTCCTTTATCGCCTTTATCACCTTTGTCACCTTTTAATAGTGGTAATGAGGTATTAGTTGCGGCATTATTGCTTCTCATAGTAACGTTACCAATATTAACTCTGTCGTCTCCTACTACTATGTTGCCTATATTTACTCTTGGTTGTGGCATATTATACCTCCTTATTCGTTAGATAAAAATGTAGCTTCATTAGTTAATGTTAATTGACCAATTATTAAAGTTTTAACATATGAGCCTTCTTTTAATTGGACGTCATATCTATATTTTCCATAACTCATTGAAGCAGTATCTAAATGTGTTAATGTTAATGAACATATTCCATTTTCTACAGTTATTCCTGAAGTAGAATATCTCTTTTGTATAAGTGCTGTTTGTGTGTTAAAATTCTTTTTTACAGTAAAATAAATTTCTGTTTCTGCTGTTGGTACCAATGGCTCACCGTTTGCATCTGTCAGTGTAAAACTTATAGGGCAAGTGTCGCCTCTTGGAAATTCAATGTCGTATTCTAATGGTTCCATTTAATCTCCTTTCTTAATTTATTCTTACCCACATATAGACTGCTCTATAGCTAGGCGTTATATCTAATGTTATGGATTTGCTTACGACAGCTCCATTATTGTTGTTTTGAAATATGATACTTCCAGCTGTATAAGCAATACCGTTGCCAGCTCCACTATTTGCATCTATATTAGTTTTTAAATTGTGGTTATGTGAAAATGTCTTGCTCATACTTCCACCTGTGCCACTATATGAGCCACCTGCACCAATCAAGAATCTATCTTTTAGTAGTTCCCATTCTCCACCGAACAAGTCAGCAGGATTGGTGTTGTTTATATTCATATATATAGAGCCTATAGGGAAAGCTTTGTCTATGTCGAACGAGTGCTGTACTGCATCATTCAATCTGTCTAAATAATCGTATATGTTTTGAAATTGGTCACTGTCATATTTTTGTTGATTTTTCTCAGTCATTATTTGCTTTTGAGCTTTACTGACTTCTTGAGGTCTTTCGATATTCTCCATATTTCCTCCATATAAAAGAGAGTAGAAAAATCTACTCTCTATTTAATGTATTTATTAAACCAAACTACTTCATTTTTACCTTTTTTACTGTAATTAATTCCAACAAATTTCTGATTTATTGAATCGTAGAATTCATTGTATTCTTCATTATTTAATCTATTTGCGTAACTATCAAGTAGTTCTCTTTCATAATTTGTAATGCTTGGGAAACTATTAGTAACTTTAATATATGCTTTTTGTGCTGGAGTCCAATCACTTGTATCAATAAACTGTTGAATTTTTTCTTGCTTACTGTTTTTAACATATGAGTTCTTATTATCATATTTGCCTTGCTTTTTATCTGCTGTAAACTCTTTTGTCATATATTGCAAGTAAGTATTAATATATTTAGAGTCACCTTTTCCAAGTCCTTTAAGTGTATTGTATTTCTTGATGTTTGCTTTAGAACCAGTAACAGATAAGAATAGTTTTTCACGTTCTTCTGTGCTATATTTCTTATTTAGTAATATCTTTGCCTTATCGCTTTGGTCTATTCTTTCTGCCTCTTCTTGTTCTACAACAGATTGTAACAATTTTGGTACTTCTTTAGGTTTTCTAGATTCTTTCAATTTAGATAAATCTTCTTGATATTTTAACCATGTATCAAATTGTACATCATGTTCAATCATTTTATCTACTTGTTCTGCGTTTGGAATACTAATATTTTCATTCTTGTTAATCTTATTATAGTTTTTAATATATTCAGTTTTTGTTGTAAGTCCACTATCTATTAACTCTTTAGCATTCTCTAGTTGTTTGTCTGATATTACATACTCTTTGTATAGTTCCCATTTATCACTTGAGTTTAGATTCATAGAATTTATAGTCTTAATTTTGTCTTCTTTTTTAGGTGAGTCTATAATTTTCTTGTAATCTTTAAAGTCAACATTTTCTAGTTTATTATATACTTTAGCTTGGTCTACTGTTATTGTTCTATAGTCGTCGTTTTGATATTCTTTGTAAGAAGGCATATTACTTCTACCAAACAATAATGCTTGTGCTACTCTAACTGGTTTTTTGTCTTTATCTTGTACTGGGTATCTCATTCTACCATCTTCTCTATAATTAGCACCCTCTTTATATGTTTTTATAGTATCAAATGTTCTTTTAGCCTGAGTTCCACCAGTAGGTAATACAACATTAAATATTAGTGTTCCAGCAGTACCTTTTGCTCTTTCTTTTAAAGCCTTTTCTGCTTCTTGTTTTTCTTCTGGTGTTTCTGCTGTTGCATAATCTAACGCTGCTTTACCAGTATCTTTAATATCGCCTATAACACTTTCACCAACACTAGCAACTGGGACTCTTGCATTGCTTGAAAAAGCATTAAAGAATGGTAGCATTGTTATGAATTCTTGAGTAGCGTCTGATACATTTTCTGATACCTTTTTATCATTCTTATGATAATTTAAACCGAATATTTGCTCAAACATTTTAACAGCTGGGTTTTTGTCTTCATCTTCGTCATCATCATCTTTGTCATAACCAAGAGCTGTTTTAATAACTTGTATTATATCAAATGCAGGCCTGCCTCCAAGAGTAGCCTCATATATGTTATTAAACATATTTTCCATTATAGCTAGTTCAATAACATTAGCGGCCATTAATGAATTGGCTGCTAGTTTTGATTTACCATATTCTGTTTGTTCTCTATAACTTCTCTCTGCTAAGTCGTGTGTAAATACATCTATTTGGTTATTAACTTCTAATTGGAAGTCTGTTAAAAGTCCTAATGCTTTTGTATTAAATGCATTAGGTTTCATACCTCTTGACCTTTCAGCTAGAACCCTTGAAGCAAAATCATCAGCAATTTGCATAGAATAATCACTTAGTCCATCATAATCAACATTTCCATTTTTATCTGTAAATCTTTCTTTGAACTTGTGTAGTCCTTCATCATATTTAGCTCTTATTATAAACTCAGTTGCAATTCTGTCTGACAAATTCATTTGGAAAGAACCAACTTTTCTAACATTGTCTTTGAATTTACCATAGCCAGTTTTAGACGCAACCCAGTTCTCACCTTGCCTTCTAGCCCAAGTATCACTTTTAGCTAATGTGCCGTCATCTGATTTATTTATAACTCTGCTTATCATTTGAGCAATTGCTCTCATATCAGAATCGGCTCTTGTTTGAGCTGCTGCAATTGAACTAGATATAAAGTTCGTGAACGGAGTTTTTTGATTTAATCCAACTAAATTTGATGAAACTCTATCTCTTATAATGTCTACGCCATCTAATAAGTTACCTGTATATTTTCTAACACTTTGGTCTACATCAGATTCCTTACCAGATAATATATTGACATATTCATCTAACCAATTAATATAATCATTAAATGTTCCTTTACTCTCTAACCTTTTTTGCATTTGCTCTTTTGTTAGACTTTTTATTCCAATTAAGTCTGTGTCTTCAGTTATGTCTTCTTGCATAGAATATTGTCTTAATAATTGCTCAAATGCTCTTAATGTTTGTATATCTTCTGTTAGGCATAACACGTTTGTTGTGTTTCTCATATATGATTTAATAGCTGTTATTGCATCATTACCAGTTATATTTGTGTGTCTTTGTTGAGCAGATGGTAATGATGTTCTTTCAGTTTCTACACCTTCAAAACCAATTAAGTCGTTGTGATTTTCAGAGATTTCTCTAGCTATTCCAAGTAAGTAATCGGAATTATTTTGTTGACTTGCTTCTTTGCTAGTAAGTCTTGCCATATATTCAGAAACTGCGTCATTAAACTCATTATAGTGAGTAATATAGTTTTCTCTGTATTCTATTTTAGGGAATCCGTGTTCTTCTAATAAAACATTTAATTCATTAAAACGATTATTAAACATTTGCCTTGCTCGTTTTTGGGCATTTAATATTGTCCCTAGCCTCTTGCTGTCACCATTCAAATCTTTTAATGCTTGTGCTTTATCGTAATTTCTTATTGTGTTTCCTTCTTTGTCGTATTCCTTACCTTCAATTAATTTAAATAATACTTTTGCATCCTCAGAGCCTTCTTTTATGCCAAAATTATCGTCAATTTCTTTATATGTTGCATTATTGATTCTTACAATATCAGCTAAATGTTTTTGAAGAGGTCTTATTGTTGCGTCATTTACTACCTTGCCCATTTTTTGTCCAAATACTTTTTCATTAACTCTTATAGGAGTTGATAAAGCTAATGATGAAGCCCTAAGTGACTTAAGACCTTTTTGAACATTTTTTAAATCAAATATATTAATGTCTTTTAAATTTTTATTTATTAGCTCTTTTCTAAGGTTTCTTTGTTTTTTATTAAGTTGAGCTATTGTCTCTGAAGAATGTATTGTAGCAGAATCAAATTCTGACGGTCTATCATATTTTACTCCAACATCATTATATAGAGCTTTTTTTAACTTTTCGTCTAAGTATTTTATATAATTATATGTTTCTTGTGCTCTTGTTATGTTAGGTTTAAGTTTTCCAGAACCACGATTTGCAGTACCATTTGCTTTAGAAAAGCCTTTTACTGTTGATATTACGTTTAACACACCCATGTCATCTAGTATCTTTTGTTTGTCTTCTATTGTTTTTTGTATGTCTTTTTCGTAATCTTTATTGTATAGCATTTCATCAGTTATATAGTCTGTTCCTTGTAGTGATTCTAATATTCTTTCACCATAGTTAATGCCTTTATCAACAGCCTCTTCATATGAAGGCCTTTTGTATAAATACGCTTCGTTATTTTTCTTTAATTCTTTGTATTGTTCTTTATCAAAACCAACATGGGTTCTTGCACGATTAACAACATTTTCGCTTATATTAAGTCTCTTAGCTAATGCTTGGTCTGGATTTAGTGTTTCATTTAATTCTTCTTCAGAAAGAACTTCATTATTATATTCGTTTTCTGAAGTATAATCTGCGTCACTTAGTATCTCGTTATCAGCTTTGCTTTCTGACATAAAATCAGGGTCGTTTAGTAATTCATTTATGAAGTCTATATCGCCTAATATTTCGTCTTCCATTTCTTGCTGTTCTTCATCTATTACTAGTTTGTTTCTTTCTTCTTTTCTTTCTTGCTTTACTTCTTCTACGACTTCTTTTGTTGTTTTATTTTCGTCAATATCTTCTTCTAATTGTATTCCTTTTTCGTCTAATGTTTTTTCTTTTTCTATTAAGCTTTCATTTCGTTTGTCTTTTTCATTTTTATTTGCCTTTATCTTTTCATCTTGTTCTGCTATCAAACGTTTTGTTTCTTCATCTTGATTTAGTAAAAGACTTTTAACACTCTTACCAGTTTTGTCTCTATACTCATTATACTTATTTTTGATTTCTCTTATATCTGCTCTTTTTCTTTTTTCTTCGTCTGTTTTTGGTATATAATATTCAGTGATAAATTTGTATACATCATCAAATGAATATTTTTCTAATAACTTTCCGTTTTCATCCTTTGTATCAAGGAAGTTTTTGTTAAATTCTCTATTGAATCTCTTTCTGCCATATCTTGCATTTTCTGAATCATCTAGATTATCAAGGAAGTTCTTTACAAAAGTTATTTTTTGTTCTCTAGAATAATTAACGTCTGTATTATCATCAAAACCGTTATAATTACTTTCATTGTTTTCTAATTCATCTAGTTTTTTATATCTTCTGTTTCTTTCTGCTTCTTCGTCTTGAATTTGTTTTTCAGTTTCTCTAACAAATGTTGTATTATCTACATCAAGTAATTTATTCTTTTCTGCCTTTGCTCTTTTTTCTTTTTGCAATGCTTTGTAATCATCACTGTTAGTTACACCGTTGTCAAACCTTGTAGTTTTAACTTCTGAATTAAGTTTAGCTCTTTCTGACTTAATCGCTTTATACATCTCAGATGTATCCATCTTTCTTAGCTCAGGAGCTTCGATATTGTTCCTATAAGCATATTTAAGTAATAGTTCTGATTGTTCTTGGTTAAGTCTTCTTGTTGCACCAAATTCTGATACTATTCTAGAAACAGCATCTTTTTGGCTTTTACTTAATTTAGATTCAATTTTTTCTGGTAATGTACTTCTTTTTTCTTCTTTTACTTCTGTATTTTTATTTTCATCAATGATAGACAATCTGTCACTTATCTTTTCCTCTAACTTAGACATTCTATTTTTTTCTTGAGCAGATAGCTCAACGTGTTGTGACTTGTCTAATAGAGTAGTATACTCTTTATATTCTGCTTCTCTTTCTTTTTCCCATTTAGCGGGTCTATGTTTTTCTTCTTTAACTGCATTTTGTTCATTGTACTTTTGAACATTTTCGTCCATAAGTTTTTCTTTTTGCTCTGCTGTTAAGTTTTTGAAATCTTCTACACTTAGTGCTTTATCTATTGCATTCTTTTTTATATGTTTTATCTGTTCTCTGTTTATATTGTTGTCTACTACATAATCAAAGATTGCGTCTGTTAATTTCTTTATCTCTTCTTTATTTTTTTGTTCTTTTGCTCTTTCTCTTTCGGTTCCTTTAGTTATTTTTTCTAATATTTTTTTAGCTTTTCCACTATCTTCGCCTTTAGGCTTTATTAATAATCCTTTGCTTTGTTCTGATTTTATTGTCTCTCTCTTAGTTTCTTCGTTTTCATTTTGAATAGGAGCACCAGAAATTTCTCTTATTTTCTTATCACTCATCTTGCTTAATTCTTCAGCTGTAATATTATTTTCATAAGCATAAGATTGCAAATTTTGAGAAGCCTCTCCTGAAAAATTGTCATGTTCAAGACTGTATTGTGCAGTAAAGTTTGCTACATCTTTTCTTTGCTTTTGATTTAATTCTTTTTGCTCTGTTTTTTTCTCATCTTGTTGTATTTCTTCTATATTTTTTGTTTCAGCGTTTTTTTGTTCCGTTTGAGTAATTTGTTGTTCGTTTTCTAAAATTGGCTTATTTTCGATTGTCGTGCTTTGTTTTTCTTCTGGTTTTGTTTTTTCTACAACTTTTTCTTCATTTTTACTTTTTGCTTTTTGTATATCTTCTTTTTGAGTTTGTAAATCTGAATCAATATTATTTTGCTTTGTTATATCATAATCTTCAACATACTTTTTTAAACTATTCTTTTCTTCAGTAGTTAAATCTGTAGCAGAATCTATTGATTTTTTTAATTCATTTTTAACAACATCACTATATAATTCGTTTGCACCAGAATCACCACCAGAAAGTGTTGTCACAGTATTAGATAATTCTGTACTTAGTATTGTTTGAAATACTGTTTGTTTAAAATCTTCTACTGTATATTCAGCATTAGGGTCTATTGTTGCCCTGTCAAATAGCATATTTACATAGTCTGTTCCAACCTCTTCACCAATTTCACCAACATTTCCAAATATTTTATTCATTACTGTTACATATGCTCTTTGTGCTTCTCTTCCACTTATTTTGCTAGCTTTATTTTTGATGATTCCATCTGTTATATCGTCTAAGCTTCCTCTTCCAAATACGTTTAAACCACCAGATGCTGCTTCAAATGCAGTCTCTATGGTTCCAACTCTATTTGAAACTTCTGCTATTGTTTCTAAATCGTAGCCTTGCTTATATAATTCATATGCTTTTCCACCAGAGCTAGATAAGTATAATGGCAAATAACCAGTTCCTGTTGCAGTTCCAATAGTACCAGTTGTTAATGAACCAAATGATGAATTTACTGCTGAACCGATTCCTTGCATTGTCTCACTTTGTTTAGCTCTTTCTTGCTTTATTCCTTCATCTAAGAAGTCAAATGGTTTAGAAAAATCATCTAACTCCTTTAATGTTTTTGAACCATATTCTCTATCTATTGAGCCTCTCAATTGTACTGATTTATTATACATATCAATTATAGGAATCATATCTTTAGATTCTAGCATTCCACTTTGACTTGTTGCAATAATTTTATCAAATACAGATTTACTGTCATTATTCCATATTTTGTCTAATTTTTTTCTTTCTTCTGAATTTTTATCAAAATAATTTGCAATAGTTTTTGACATATTCATAATAAATCCAGCAGGATTTGCTACATTAGAAACAGATTCAGCATATTCTAAGAATGTTTGTCCAATACTCTTATCTGAGCCCTTTATTGCTTGTCTAGCTCTTTCTAGTAAATGCCCTTTTCCAATATTGCCAAGCGTTGAAGCAACACCATGTCCAGCTTCTTCTGATAAGTATTCAATGCCTCTTGCTACATCACCAACTTTAGAACTATTTATACGAGACTTTAATGCCTCAGTTTTAGTTATTTTCTTTATTGGCTCTGTTTGATTTTTTATTTCTCTTATCTTACCATTAGTGTAATATTCGTCTTGCCTTTCATGTAATGCTTCACCATATGCATTAGCACTTTCTACATTATCGAACGCACCTAAATATTCACCTGTTTCATAGAAGTGTTTTTCAGCCTCTTCGTCAGAAACTTGTTTTCCATCTATTACAGTTGGTATTACAAATTCAAGCCTTTTACCATCAACTTCTACAGAGATACCTATAGAGTTTTCTGTTGAAATTCTTCCATCTTCATTATATTTAACTTTTCTATTATTTAAGTCTATATTACCAGATACACCACCATAGTCTTCAGCAAAGCCATTATATGACTCTTTCTTTGTTGGTGTTTTTGCTGCTTCTAGTAACATATTACTGTTTTTATTTATAGTTGTGTCTTGTTTTTTAACACTTGCTAAAGAAGGTGATGTATTCATTTGTAAGTTTTGTGTTTGTAAATTCTGTTCTGTTAATTCTTTTACTCTGTTATTAAATTGCTGTTGATTTTTCATTTGCTGAACGTTTACTGCGTTCGATGTCTTATTTGTACTTACAATAGGTGATTGAGTTTTTTCTTGCTCTTTTAATTTCTTTTTTGTTTGTTCGTCTGCATAATTTCTCCAAGACATATTTTATATCTCCATCTCTTAAAATGTTGCATGACTCCATGCATAACCATTGTTTAATTTTCTTTGTAATTCGTCTGCCTCTTGTTCTGTTATTCTTCCGTTTTTCACTTCTAGAGCTATTTTCTTTTCTACATCAGAATAATTGTCATATCTGTTTAATGCTGAGTTACTTATTGCAGTATTTAAAGTGTTATATGTTACGTTTGAACTAGTTTGCACAGGTTTATTCTTGTTTATTGTTTTTGAGTATATCGTATTGCTGTCAACTCCATTGTTTCGTTGTGTTGTTCTATTTGCAAATCTATTAACGTCTTGTGCCAAAGCTATTGCTTTATCTAATGCTTTATTTCCAGTATTTGTTTTTATATTCTTGCCACTTAGAAGTTTATTTAGTGCATTCTTTACTACGTTGCCTGTAGCTTTTGTAACTTGTTTTCCTGTAGGTTGTGTAGGAGTAGTTCTAGTAGTTGGACCACTTACACCACCATAGCTTCTTCTAGACTTGTTAGGAATTTTGGAGCTGCATTAACCTTAATTGGTAGTCTCTGTCACTATTAGCTTGTGACATTTCTAACTGCCTCTTCTGCAACTCAAATTCAGCTGCCCAATGCTCATCAGCAACTTGGTCTCTATATAGAGTATATCTTGTTTGATACATATTCATTGCCATTTGCATTTTTTGCTGATATATATTTGCTAAGTTCTGTGCTTTTTGTATGTCTGCATCAAAATATGCTTGATTCATTTGTTGGTCTAGCACAGCTTTTTCTCTATTCATTTCATTCATTAAGCTAGTAACATTGTTTTGATAATTGTTATAAAGATTAACTCTACTAGATTCAGCATAACCACTATTGGCTAAACCTTGAGAAGCTAAAGCTTCTGCATTTGCTCCATATTGATTTTGTTCTTTTTGATAGTTAGTATATAAGGCTCTAGCATTCTTTTCTGCTTCTTGTTGATATTGCTGCTTTTCAAAATCAACTTGTGACTGCATTTTTTGTACACCAGTATCAACAATTTGGTCGTTTAACTTTTGTTGTTGGTCTAAATATTCGTTCTGTTGTGTCTCTAATCTATCAATAGCTGATTGAGTTCCTATACCATTTGTTTGGTCTGCCATTCTTCTGCTCCTTTCTAACTAATCTTTATGTAAAAAGCTCTTATTGTATAATTATGTGTTCTTATTCTACCTATTTGTCCTGAGCCTGTATGTACTACTATTTTGCCTGTATCTGGTCTATAGAAAGGTTGATGTGGCTCGTCTTTTTTAGCATCGTCACCGTCACTTGTGAATCTAGTCCAGTTTGCTGTTAAATACTGATAGCCACTTGGTATTGAAGGTGTTAAACTAAAGACGTGCTCGCCGTCTCCTAGGCTATATGAACCGCTAAAGTCTTGTGTCTTTATCTGTGATACTTTCCCTGCTATTGTGCTTATTTGGGAAGTCATAGTATTAAGCTGACCATTTACATTATTTTGAAGAGTTGTCATTTCTCCTTCAAGCTCAGTTTTCAAGTCAGCCATTTCTTCTCTTATTCCTGTAAGAGCTGTATCTATTGTTGTTTGTATCGTTGTTTCTATATTTGTTTCAAATGTGGTTAAGTCAGGTATTAAAATGTTATTAATGTAGTCTTTAATAACATTTCCGGCTTTATCAAATTCTCTTTTTAAAGCTTGAGTTTCCATTGCAGGTCTATCTGGTAACGAACTGATAAAGTTTAAGTTAGTTTCTAACTGTTGCATTTTTCCTCCTATCTCTTAGCATAACCACCAAGGAAATTCTCAATTTCCACTAGTGCTATACCAAATGGTTTATCTATATTTTTGTGAACTATTTCTCCGTCCACCTCTTCTGTTTCATCATCTAAATAGAATTTAAGCTGTAAGTCTATGAACTTCTTCTTTTTTAATCTGAATACTATATATGAATAATCTAAAGAATCAAATGTAAAGTTTGCAAAGTCGAGTGTTCCTCCATCTTGATATGTTACAAAACTAAATCCATTTAATGAAGCTTCTTTTACTAATGTCCAATCAGCTTCTTTGTTAGTCTTTGTTGCTATCTTTATTCTTCCGTTTTGGATGTTCTTTATTCTTACTATAGCTCCTCTTTTATTTGTTTTCTTATAATGGTTTGGATTATTGAAGTAGTCTCTTGGAGTAGTCCAATATGCTTCAATCATTTGTCCATCATCGTTAGTTCCTCCTACTACATAAACTGTTCCTTCGTCTGTGCCAAAATATAGTGTACCTAAAACTTCTCTAAAACAAGTTATATTTACAGGTAATTCCCAATAGTACCACTCAAATTCTCGTCCACCTGTATTGCCTTTAAAACCTGCTCTTGAGTCTGCTAAGTATATGTGTTTGTCTATTGCTACTAACATAAATCCCTTGTATTCACACACTTTTAAGAATTGATAGTTTGACTCATTTATCATTCTTGCGTCTACCATTGAAGAGGCATGTGTTACGCTTTGCTCATATTGAATTGAACCTGACATCATTTCTAGTCCTTGTCTTGAGAAAAAAACAATGTTATCTTTGAAGTTCATTCCTTTTGAGTAGCAACCTATTGATACGTTGCCTTGTGATACAGGGTATACTCTACCGTAATTTGTATCTAGGTTAGGTTGCATATAAAAGATTGTATCTTTGTTTTGGTCATCTCTTTTAAATACCCATAGTACGTTGTTACCAACTACTAACGTTTTTACTTCGTTGTCGTTATTTCCACACTCATAGTAATCTAAGTCACTGCAATATGCTGGGTTATTCAAGCTAGAATGGAATACTCCGTTAGGAAAATCAGGGTTTCCACTAAAGAATATCCTGTTGTCAAATACAGTTGCTATTCTACAATTTGATATTCTTTCTGAGTATCCATCAACGGTTCTAGAGAAAGTAATATATACATTGTCATAGTCAATATAACTTGGAGCAACAGGTGCTGTAGTAAATGTTACTTTGCCAAGAGTTAAGTCTACTGTATATGCAGAAGTAACAACTCCGTCTATTTTTACCTCATCAACAGAGTCTATTTCTGTAGAATCTAAAAAGAACTCTGTACTTGTTCCATCTCCTCTAAATCTATTTATTCTTTGTGGTGTAAGTAAATTTACGTCTTCGTATGTTTTTCCACCACCAGAAGGCCTTCTTCCAATTGATGTAGTTGGTATATAAGCATGCTCTGATACAGGAGTTACCTCTATGCCATCATATTGTAAGTAGTTTGTTCCATCGTTTATATAAAGATTGTCACTAAACATATACATGTTAGACTCTTCATCTGCCATACCAGAGTATAATAATGTTTTAGACTCGCCATCTAGAGAACCTAGATATAGTTTTGTGCCACAATGTACAATTAGTCTGTCACGTGTATATATGAAAATACCATTTATATTTTCGCCTTCGTCAAAGTTTTGAACTAACTTATAGCCTGGTCTTGTTTCTATAATGTTTGACTCTGAGTTATCATAAGACTTCCATACATTTAAGCAGTCTGGTGAACGTGAATAATTTACTAGTGGAGCTGGATTTAATAAATCTATACCTTTGAAATCAGCATAAATTCTTTTCATTGAATCTCCAATATTTGCCATTAATCAAATACTCCTTCCGTTACATTTGCACTTGCTCCAAACTTCTTATAGTTAATTGATTGCATCATTCTTTGAAGTGTTCTCTCAAATGCTGTCCAATCTTGCCCTGGGTCTGTTTTAAATAAATCTGATGCCACTAAGTATGGAAGTATTGTCTGTAAATTTTGAGGTATTTCAAGTTCAAAATCATCAGGTGTTGTTTCATCAATCATTGTTAAGTATGGAATATACTCAATAACATAAGTTAAATCACTAGCATTGCTTAAGTATAAATAGTCGCCTAATATTCTGAAATTACCATCTGATACTGGATTGTTGTACTCATCTAGTACAGATATAGATAATATCTTTTTACAGTCAGGCATTTTAACTCTTTCATAACCTTGCTGTTCAGTATACTTACTAACTTGTACTTCTTTAAGTTTTGGCTCAGTTCTATAATTAGACAATTCTTCATATGGTGCAGCATAAAGAAGAGCACACTTAATTTGTATGTCTTCGTCATCTGTGAAGAAATTGTTGTCTGGTGCGTATTCATCGCACAAAGCCATAAATAACTTCTTATTTTCTCCGTAAGTCATATGTTGTTTACTCCTTTAAATATTTAATACTCTCTTCGATTTCCTCTAAAGATTGGAAACCTTGTTCTGCAACTATATAACCAGTACCTTCTTCCCAAATTAAAACAGTACCTACAGGCAATACATAAGTGATTTTTGATTCCTCTCTCATTGCTCTTAAATCATCAATCTTTTGCTCATATTTAATTTCTGTTGTAAATATTGCTGCTCCAGTTCTTTTGTCAATCTTAATTGTTTGTTGTACTATTTTGTTTTGTGTTCCGTCTTCACTATTTACTGCGAATTCATCTTCAATATCTGTATTCTCTGTAATAGTTAATGCTAAGAATGGTCTCCAGTTTGGAGTTAAGAACATTCTTTCCAATTTCTTTTGTTTTTTGTTTTTATCTATTTTCATAACATTTCCTCCTTTGGTCGAAATAGCTAGAATCGAACTAACAGCCCATGCTCCCAAAACACGTGTGTTACCATTACACCATATCTCGATAAAAAAATAAGGGGTATAAAAACCCCTTATTCTATCTTGTTAAGAATGTTGAATCAGCTTCTGTAGTTGTTTCTAAGACTGCGAATATTTCTTCTGGTCTTACAACAACACCACCGTATACATATAATCCTTTGAAATATGTTCCAAAGCCTTTTTCTTTATCTGTTTTAGCAACTTTGTCTAATTGCTCAGCGAAAGCGAATGCTTTACCTGTTCTTAAGAAGTTGTATTTAACTCCATTAGCTACTGGTAATCTGTTCTCAATGCAAACATTTACATTGTTATATTTACCAATTATTCCTCTCTTCATTAAGTCTAAGTTTTGAGTTGCTAATTCTGTTAAATAGATTCTTAATTCTGAGAACATCTTTGGAGAAACTTCTCCCCAGATTTCTGTTGATACAGGTACGTTGTTTGAATATAGATGTACTAATCCTTCTTCGATAGCTTTTAATACGTTCTTTTCATTTGGTGTAATAGCTGCTGCTGATTTACCAATTGTAGAACCAGTAGCTGTAACTGCTTGATATAATCTTGCAGATACGAATTCATCAGCGTCTAATGCTAATACTTTAGCTGTTTCAGCCATATCTTGTTCTACAGCTCCAGGAATAGCTTGTTTTGCATCTATATCGTCATAATATTTACCGAAGTATCTTTGTTGGTCAATTACTAACTCAACTTCTGTTCCGTTTACTTCATCAAATGTGATGTCTACACCTTGTGTGTAGTTTCTAATTTGTGTATCACCTAACTTAGTGATATGTAATCTTGTTCCATATTTAATTTCTTGTGCGAATGAATAATCGCTATGTTTTCTCATTCCTGTGATTACTTCTAATTCTTTTAATATAGTCTTAGACCATAATTCAGGTTTGAATACTAATAATGCTTCTGCCATTTTAAAATCTCTCCTTTTTTATTTAAGAGACTATTTACGGTAGTTGTGTCTAATTGTCCTCATAGCTTTTTCATAAATCTTTGGGTCATCAAGGTCTTTGCTTGTTAGTGCATTAAACTCATCTACTGAGAAAAACTCATCAGTTTGTTTAGATTTTGTGTCTTTTAAACTTCCTGCACTAAAAGGTTTCTCTTCTTTTACTCCACTAACCTTTTCATACATGTCATACACTTCTGAAATAGGTGTGTCTTTTGAGAACTTCTTTTCAAAGGTTTTGAAGTCTTCTGAGTTTACTACTGTTTCGTCTAGTCCCTTTTCTTTAATTTCTTTTTTTCTTTTTGCTTCAGTCTTCTTAGAATCAAGGCTAGATTTTAATTCTGCATAAGTTTCTTCTTCACGTTCCGTTCTCGTACGACTCGCTAAACGGTTAAATTCACTCTCTACAAAATCGTCGTCACCTACATCTAAGATTTCTTTTGCATCATGTTTTCCTAGAACTTTTGCGTCATTTTTGTTAGTTCTAGTTCTTTGTACAGTTACTCCGTATTGCTCTTCTGACATGTCTAGCAAGTCATCTATGGTTTCTCTTCCTGTTTGTTCTTTTAAAACATCAATTAATTGGTCTTTTTTGAAGTTTTCATCTTCGTAGATTTTCATTTTTCTATCTACTTCTTTACCAAGTCTTTTTTGGAAGCCGCTCTCCCATTTTGCTTTCATGTCATCAATTTCAGCTTGAGTATAAGTTTTCTCTTTTACTTCCTCTTGCTGAGTATCTGTAGATTCTGTATCTACTGATAAGTCCTTTTCTTCGTTCATATTGTCTCCTCTCAATTTAAAGTCTCCCGACTATTACATCAATTTTAGTTCTCCCGAACATGGCGTTAGCTAAAGGATTCGAACCTTTGTGTCATCTCGACCTAACTGTTTAGCAAACAGTCCTCTTCAGCCACTTGAGTAAGCTAACATATAAAAGTGAGGGCAAGGAAAATTACAAAAACTTGCCCTCTTCTCTATCTTAAGGAGGTGTTATGAACTTGTGGCCTCATCTTGAGCTTCTGAAGCCACAGATTCTCTTATCTCCTGTATAGTTTTTTCTTCAGTTAGTCCACATCTTGGACATTTGAATTTAAGCTTCTGCTTGTCCTCCGAAAGTTGAAAAACTCTCATTTCCACCTTCTGACACATCCTGCATTTCATTACCGTAACCTCCCATCATTTGTCCTTCATTTTCCATTACAGCTTGTTGCATAGCTCCTTGCATTGCGTTCATTCTTTGTTGTATCTTAGCTATTTCTGCTTTAGCTTCTTTACGTTTCTGAATTATTACTTCTAGTATTGGTTTTGGCATTGCAGAGCCTTCTGGTAATGAACTTACATATTCTTCAAAGTTGATTATTCCTTTTAATAATAAGTTCTCTAAAGATAATTCTTGAGCATATCTGTCATATGCTGTTGTTGGAGTTATATCTATCTTGATGTCTAAGTCCATCTTCTCTAATTCACGTTTGCTTATAGAGAATGGCTCATCATAAGACTCTACATTTCCAAGTTCATTGTATTGCTCTACTGTTCTGTGCAAGTTTAATCCCTTTAAGAAATAAACCTTTATTAGCTCAAACATTACTCTTGCACAATCTTCTAAGAAATACTTGTAGTTTTCTAATTGTTCATTTAAAGGTTGTTGAGCAGCTTGTTGTATAGCTAAGATAGCTTTACCAGAACTTCTTTCTGGGTCTATCTGACCTGTTGCAGTATCACCAGCACCAGCTAACTGTCTTGTATTTATCATCAAATCGTTCTGTAAGTTATAAGCATCAGGACTTATCATAGCTGGGTTTAGATAATTAGCTATAGTTCTTACATCGTCAGCTTTCATTCCATTTACTTCTATTGTTGCTCCGACTTGTGATAATGCTTCTCTATTCTTTATGAAATCACTTGCTACTACTAACTTAGGATAAGCACCTAATTTTACTGCTATAGCACGTCTTGTAGCTGTCTTATTTAACTCTCTTTGGTTATCTATTAAGCCTCTTATTTCACTTACGCCTCTTGCATAACCTTTTTCTTCTTCCCATACAAAGTGAGCAAATGGATACATTTCACACTTTGTTGACTGTGGAGCTATTAAGTCACAAGTCTTTGTTGACTCAGATACCCATACTTTACCATCAGACATTCTTTCAAATCTCATTATTACCAAACACATAGGAGATACTTCTTGTTGCATGAAATCTTTTCCTTGTTGTTCTTCATAATCAAGGTCTGATATAATTGAGTTTATTTCTTCATCAGTTAGATTATTTAAGCCTTTTTCTCTATAGTCTCTTGCTTTCTGTTTTATCTCTTTAATAGGCTTACGATATGTTACTAATATATATGGTTGTTCTTGTATGTCTGAACTGTTTTCATTGCCATAGTAAATATTATTCTTGTCTATCTCTTCAGATAATATCGTGTTATCTTCTACATAGAAATAGATTATTCCTTCAGAGTTTATACATGCGTTCTTTACTATTGCTCTTACAGTTTTACCACTTTGAGACTTTTCCCATGCTTTATTTACAAATTGGCTTAGTCCTTCAGTAACATCTTTGATTCTTTGTAAGTCTTCTCTATCTTGTGCTCCATTAGGATTGAATACAATTTCAAAAGAGTTCTGATTGATAATTCCTAATTTATATTTAACAATTGGTTTGATTATATTCATTGTTATCGGCTCAGCTTGAGATTTAGGCTTTTGAATTCCTTCCCATTGTCTACCATGATAATAATCATAGTTCTCTTTGCCTTCAGAGTACATGTTTAGACGTCTATTGTAGTTACGGCCAATCTCATACAAGTCCCAAGTAGCTGTGGTTTTAAATTCTTCTTTGTCCATTATTCTCCAAATTCTCCATTATAATCATTAATTTTTTTAATCCAATTCTCTATCTCTTCTAGTTCTTTTTCTTCTTCAGCTATTTCTCTATGTTCTTGTATTATTCTTTTAGGAGATTTGATGTCAGGAAGTTTATCTTTACCTCCGTCTCCTCTTAACTTATAACCAGCATAGATTCCTATCATCATTGAGACTACTGGAACTATACTATATAGTAAATTTTCTACCATTTTTCTTCTTAGCTTCTTTCTTTCCTTTTTTATTTTCTTCTTCTGAAGCCTCAGCTTCATCATCTAAAGGTTCTACAGGTGTACTAAATACTTTAGTTTCACCATCATTTAATACTGAATATTTTTGTCTAAATACTGATTTCTTCATTTCATTTCCTTTCTAAAATACTTTAGACTACTACTAGTTGTTCTCCGTAGTCTACTGTATTTCTTAAATCATCAAAGCCCTTTCTTTCTGGCTTTATTCCGAATGGAGAGTAGTCTGCCATTACATATTTCTGTTTTGGAGGAGGCGTTGGCTTCTTACTTTGTTGGCTGCAGCAGTAATATGCGATAGCCAAGCCCATTACCAAGTCGTCATGAGCTCCATCTTCTGCCTCTGCTCTACCTCTTTCATTTCTTATAAATGTTAGCATCTCTTCTAAAGTGTCTTTGTCATTTATCAAGTATATGTCCTCTAAGACTATCTTTTGAAGAGCACCAAGTATAAGCGGTCTAGTTACTCTTGTTGTCTTGAATCCTAATGATTTCTTCTTCTTGTGGGTATATGTGTCTTCAGTCTCTCTTACAAACTGCTTCTCATACCCTAGTCTATCTAATTCTTTTATTGGGTATGTACTAAAGTTAGCCTCTATTCCAACTAGTGCTTCATTGTAATACATTCCTAAACAATAGATTTGCCTTGTATATTCAATTTCATCGAACTCTCTGCGTAGTACTGCCACTTGTTTTCCAGTAACGTTATCTATTACGTGTGCTGTAAAATAATCGCTTCCGTTCTCCGTGCCGTATCACAGCCCACCACGTAAGGAGTTCTTTCTTTAGGCTCTTCATATATTCTGATAAATCCATGTCTGTCTGGTACCCATTTGAATCCCTTTATCATCTGATACCTTTCGTCATAGTCATACTCGAAGTATCCTCTAGAATAAGGTGGGTCTATTTCTTCTAGACGTTTATTTACCTTCTCTGAATTAAAGAAGCCTTTTCCTATTACGCCCCATTTTCCTAAACAATATACGTCATAGTAATATGGGTCTATATTCTTAAATGCCTCTAATGCGTCTCTATCTTCTTCTGTTAAGAACTTATTATCTTTATATGTAGAAAAACATACTGTAGCTTTTGCAACTTCACCATCTACAAAGTGTCTCTTAATCCAATGTGTTATATTTATTGGGTTAAATGATAAGACCATTTGCTTCTTAGACTTACCACCACGTAGACGTACTTTAAGCTGATTTATATCTGCTTCTTGGCATTCAGTTGCTTCCTCTACCCATATGTGTGTTAGCTCTCCACTCTTAAATGTCGTAGACTTTACTTTTTCTACATCATCTAGACCTTTGAAAATTACTTCGTTTCCATTTACACATCTGATACGTAGATTAGATTCAGATATATTGAAGAGGCTCTCCATATGCCAATTAGCAATTACTTGCATAAATAAAGCAAATGTAGAGTTACGGTTAGTGTCTCCAGTTTGTCTTACTACTAATAGATTCATCTTCTTTTTAAGTAATAAGTATATGAATCTCTGTACTATGAAATAAGACTTACCACTAGAGCCTCCTCCATAAAAGACTAAGTATCTGTCTTCATTGTCTAAATAAGGTAAGTATACGTCATTAAAGACTTTCTTATCTATATTTACATTCATAGTGTCTCTCTTTCTCTAAACCTACTAGCGTCTCTAATAGGCTTAGAGAAAGACATCCATTAGGACGTCTTTCTTGTCATTATAGAAGGTGGTAAAAAGGTAGCCCATTAGTAAACTCAATCCCTCTTCTTTCACCATTAATTACTCTCAGATATGTATTACTAATAGGCTTATAATAAAATAACAAGGCAGTTTTCTACCTATTGTAGAACTTGCCTCGTTAATTTATTTCTGAAAAATATTAAATTATAGGGAACCCCTTTTCAAGTCATTTCCACCCTACGGCTAGCAATTTCTAATCGTCTTTGTGTAGATTCCATTCAGCTAATAAGAATTCAAGTACTTCTTTGTTCTTGCTGGTCTCTATCATGTTGTCTGGATTGTCTATGTCTACATACTTGAATCTTCTACCATATCGTATCTTTCCATCGTCTGTCTTTATTCTGTATCTCTTAGATGTTATCTGATAGTATTTGCCTTTGGTCTCTAACGCCTTGATTAAGAGTTCTATTGTTTTTACAAAATTATATGCCATGTGAGCCTCTTCCAGACCTTCTCAACATTATCATGTATCAAAGCTCGTTAATTATAGGTATATTTATATTAAAGTCTAGATATTATATATAGAGAGAAGACGTACGCCTGTGGGGGGATGTGCATCAGTGAGTGACGAGTACGCCCCCAGTCCCTACTGTACTAGAGTTCAGAGTCCGTACCCTACAGCTGTGTGGGAGAATATCTCAGAGTAGAGAGTTGTGTAGGGTCATTCTCACAGGGACTTGTAAGAGTTACTCATCAAGAGTTACGTTGATATCTAGATTCGTATCATTCTTTACTCTGTCTGTATACAACTGATAGTTCTTGCCTAAGAGTTCTAGAGCTTTTATCTTGTCTTGGTTATTCGTGTCTAGTCCAAAAGCGTCTTTCTCTTCTCCTCTTGCTATTCTCGTTAGCCTCTCTAGAACTTCTTCAGCACTCGCAATCCTTGTATTTGCAAGAGCTTCCATACGTTGTTTAATCATTGGTTGTAGGTTCTTGAGATTATCTGAACCGGATTTTATAAGCGGTCTTTTTGCTGTAACCAGCATTAATAGCTGATTGCGTGGCATTTCCAGTTTGAATATAGTAGTCTATGAATTTTTGTTGTTTCAATGTTAATTCACTATAGTTTTTCATTGATTACTCCTATTTTTATATGAAAAAAATAGCAAGTTTTCTTAAAAATTTTACTTGCTAACTATTATCATTATACATGTCTATAATATTGATGATTGTATTGTTTATTCGATTGTGTTTTAAGATATATTCGATTATTTCTTTATTTCTATTATCCTGTAAAACACGCAATATTATATCATCACACCCTAATTATAACACAAAAAAAACGAAAAAAACGAAAATGTTGAAAATTTTTCAACTTTTTTTAAAAATTACACCGTCACTTCTAGTCAAGGGCTTACGACGAGTCGACGCTTTTCCTTGACTATAAGCTCCTTATGTAATTTCTTAGAACCATACTTATTAATTATTAAATAAGTAAATATATTTTATTTTAAGAAAGGAGATTTGAATTATGAGTAATTTAAATCAAGAAAAATTTTATTTAATGATTGTAGGAGTTAAGAATAATAATGACTACAATATGATTTCAAAGAGATTAGATAATTTCTTATCTAATCAGAAAGATGTTTGCATTGTTGCAAATGGTGCAAACGAAAGTAATGCATTAGTTGAACGTTATGCTTTAGAACATAACTACTCAACAAAGATATTTCCAATAGTTAAAGGAGTATTTGAAGAAATGCATAAATATATAGCACAACATGATAAACGTGGTTGTGTAGAATTTGTAAAAGATATTTCAAACACAGCTACATACATAATGAAATTAGCAGTAAAATACAACAACCCTTACAGAGCTGTTGTATTAAACGAGTTCTTCGATGAAGAGTTAGATTTCGATACAGACTCTATCGAAGAATATACTGAAATATCAACACATATTAGCAAAGGTAAACAATTCAAAGAAGTTCCTCTTCAAGTTAGAAAAGCTAAACAAGAAGAACTAGATAGAATTGATAAGCTACTTGCTAAAAAGCATATGTATGATATTTCTGATAATAGTATAACAGATACTACAGATGAATTCAACGATGTTGAAGAATTCTACGAAGTAGTTAAAGAAACTGTTATCAGTAATGATAAAAGAAAATCTAAAGCTTTAGATAAAAGAACTAAAGAAGAAGATTACTACACTAAAGACTACTCTGAAGATTTCGTTCAAGAAGAAATTGACAGAGCAAATAGATACAATAAGTTAGATAATATCGAATATGTAAAACAGCAAGAACAAGAAGGTAAAGGCTACGCAGGAAACGTTGTTACATACTACAATGAATATACTAACTTACCTTCAGAAGAATTCTTAAGTCTAACTGGTCAAATGACTAGAAAAGACAGAAACATCTTTGTTAAACAATATATAGATAACATTTATAAAAACAAAGAAGCTTTCAAAGATTTCTTCAAATTCTTAGTTAGTAAGAAAAATATTACTAACAACTACTTCGACATAATCATCGAATATATTAAACTACAAGAAAAACATTTCGATGAATACAATACATATTATCTATACGCTTAAGTATAGATAATTTAAAAAATCCTTTTTATAACATACATAAGCTTAATCGCTTATGTATGTTCTTTAAAGGTCAACAACTTATTAAAACAATAAGTTAAACAAAATAAAAAGAATTTAAAATATTCTTTTTTACCATATGTACATTCGTACATATGGTCTTTTTAAAATATAAATTAAATATAAAGGAGATTAAAATTATGGAAAAGAAATTTATTAAAAACGTAAACACAGCAGAGGATGTAAAAGAAAAATACTTTAAGATGGTAACTAAATACCATGAGGACGCTAGAAAGCTAGCAGAAATTAATAATGAGTTCGATGAACTTATGAAACAATTAAAGAATGTTCATTATAATCACGATACTAACACAGTTTATAAATGTAATTATAATGATAGCGTTGAACACTTTAAGAAAGTTATCAACAAATACTCTAACTTAGAAGGAGTAAACGTTAAAGTTAATGGTTGCTTCATCTTCATAACTGGAGAAAAGACTAAAGAAATCAAAGAAGATTTAAAATTCGATAACTTTAGATGGCAAAATGAGAAACAAAGATGGTATTACTCATCAAGACCATACAGAACTAAAGAAGACTACGCAGAAATAAATGCTAGACGCCAAAAGCAACTAGCTACAGCATAACAGATTAAAGAGAGATGACCAAAGGTTGTCTCTCTTTTTTCAAGTTGAAAGGAGTAAATTATGTTATTAAAAGAATTATTAGAAATTATACCACCTGTACAAGATTTTAGACTAATCGCAACGTGGGAAAAAAAAGAAGGGCAAGTAATAGGGACTTTTGTACGAAATAATTTAGGAGTACAACCATATTTAAACAATAAAATAGAACACTTATTAGCGGAAAAAGAAGATTGTTATGACAGTGACCTAACATATTTAAGAATATATCTAGGAAAGGAGTAACAAAACATGGAAGAACTTTTAACTAATCTTTTTATAAAAGAAAATAAAGTAATCAAATGGTCTAAGTACTCTTTCAATAATATTGAATTTTATCTAGAAGACGAAGAAATTGTAATAGAAAAAGCATGCATTACAATGAAAGAACTAAAAGCAATAATTGCTAAGTGTAAAGACCTTGGGTGGTTAGATGAAAACGAAGGAGTTGATAGAAGTGAAAATTAGAAGAAGAAATCTAATGATTAGAAAAAGAATTGAAGAACTTCTAATATCGTTAATCATATTAGGAATGTTCTCAGGATTAATCCCACTTGCGTTACTGATGTTAATGCGTGAATACGCAGTCGCAAGAATAATAATACAACTTATAATAGCTTGTATCTTAACAGAAGCTATTAGAAAAATAATATTTGATTGAAAGAAAGGATAAAAAATAATGAGAAGTTTAGAAGAAATAAAAGTTGTGAAAGATTTTATGATATTTATTAATAGTTTTGAAAATGTTCGAGACTATGCTAACTTGTCATATCAAGAACAAATTTATAAATATATTCAAGATAACCATAAACCAGCTGAATACGAGGGAATATTGTTAAAACATATGAGAATGTTTGAAACAGAAACACCATTTTATTGTAGCTTAACTACAGATAGAATGGTAAATATAGTTATGAAGCTAACTGAAGAAGAAGCTAGTGAATATACTAGAAAATGTAACTATAGTGGAGCATGGTATCTAAAAGAAGACATGACTCAACTTGAAGATGACTTATGGGTTAATGACGAATATGTAATAAACTATGAAAGAGCAGATGATGATAATAGATATCATAAGAAATCTGAAATGATATACGTAGATGAAGATGATATTTATATCTATAGCTCCGAAGCTAAAACAAATTACAAAATGGCTATAGACGATGGAGAATGGCATCACATTGATAATCTAACAAGAGTATTTCACTTTGATTCTCCATATGATTGCTCTCCAATAACTAGATATGTATATAGTCAAGATTATCTAGACCATAACTACGTTATACCAGAAGATAAAGAATTCTACGTAAATAGAGACGTTTGCGTATATATATGTGATTGTGATGACGTAGTACTAGATAGAGATTACTTAGATGAACATTATGACTTCTGTAATCATTGTGATGAATGGTACCCAAGAGACGGTTATGAACATGGTGAATGGTTAGATAACTACGATGAATGGGTTTGTGAAGATTGTCTAACAAGACATTACGTTAGATGTGAAAGTTGTAACTCATGGATTCATGATGGAGATGAATACTATGATGAAGACGATGAAGATGAAGAACATTGCCTATGTTCAAATTGTTATAACAGTGGTGGACCTCAAAGAATTGATAGAAATGAAAATCTAAATGCATATGTAGGTGGTTATCATTGCAATCATGGAGTATGGGAATCTTATAAATTAGAAGAAGAAACCAATCCCCCATTCTACATTGGTTTTGAGCTAGAGGTTGAGCCAAAAAGAAACTCTGAATATAACGCAACAAAAGCAGCTAAATCAGCTCTAAATCATATTCATTGTATTCTATCTCATGATGGCTCTTTAAATCAAAATGGTTTTGAGATTGTATCTCAGCCACAGACTTATGAATATGTAATGAAAGAATATGATAAATATAAAGAATGTTTTGATGAGATTGTTAAAAATGGATATGTATCTCACAACTCTAGAAACTGTGGTCTACACTTCCATGTAACAGCTCCAACTCAAAATAGGTCTAGAGCAGTTGCAAGACTATGGCTAATAATTGAAAGCTTCAAAGAAGAATTCCAGAAGTTATCTAGAAGAAAAGGTAATTTCAGCTATTGTGAATTCTTAAGTGATAGAAGTTATGACTCTGATGGTAAATTCAAGTCTATATACAAAATAGCTAAAGTAAGTGAAATGGAAAAAGAACAAACTAGATATCTTACAATAAATGACCAAAATGAAAAAACGGTTGAAATAAGATTATTCAAAGGAACTCTTAATATCAATACATTCTTTGCTGACTTGCAATTAGTAAATAATCTATTTACTCTTGCATATGACATAGAAAGACCTATTACTGAAATAAAATTCAGTGATTTAATTCAAGGTGAATATATAAGTCAATATTGCTCAGAAAATAGTATCTATACTGAGAAACAAATTATAGATGAATCTGAGAAATATGTTGAAACTGAGAAGAAAATGATGCGTCTAGTAAAGAATATTCTAGATATGACATGGAGATATATCGAAGAATCAAAAGATATTCAAGTAAAGATAATCAATAAGAAGAATGTCAACTCTAAAGAAGACCCATTCCAAGCAAGAAATGATGTTCAAAGAATGAATAATCGAATAAGTTATGCTGTTGAATATTATTGTTCTATGCTGAGAATGTATAGAGCAAATAACATTCCAAGAATAATAAATATATTCGGAGATATGGGATTATATCTAGACGGAATGGACTCAGAAGAAAAGACAAAAATAAGAAAGAAAATGAATAAAGTAAAAGAATATTATAATCAATTATAGGAGGTATTATAGAATGTGTGTAATTATAGTAAAAGATAAAAATCAAACTCTTCCAAAGAAAGACACATTAAAAAATTGTTTTGAAAGAAATCCAGATGGAGCAGGTTTTATGTATGTTGAATCTGGTAAAGTCGTTATAGATAAAGGTTATATGACTTTTAAAAGCTTTTATAAGCATTATAAGAAACTATGTAATAAGTTTAATAACTTTGAAGGAAAGAATCTTGTAATGCATATGAGAATATCTACTAGCGGAGGGGTTGAGCGTGAAAACACTCACCCATTCCCTATCACAGATAATTATCAAGAT
>Ga0247609_10000762_pt1 | contig 42128 bp, 38 predicted proteins | sample 172DNAGHGlowgp2_FD_193487 | JGI IMG/M metagenome (GOLD analysis project Ga0247609, IMG submission 193487) | Sheep rumen microbial communities from Palmerston North, Manawatu-Wanganui, New Zealand - 1728 DNA GHGlow gp2 | ecosystem: Host-associated > Mammals > Digestive system > Stomach > Rumen ... | reverse complement strand
CACGCTGGTCAACGAGAACCCAGATACTGACGCCCTCGTAGATATTGCCAAGCTGGCAGCAAGCAGCGTGCGCTTCTTCAACGAGAAACCCGTTGTCGCCATGATGAGCCACTCCAACTTCGGTTCCAGCCAGAGCGACGGTGCCAAGAAGGTGCGCCGTGCTGTGGAAATCATGCAGCAGCAATTCCCCGACATGCCCATCGATGGTGAGCTGCAGCTGGGCTTCGCCCTCGACCAGGAACTGCGCGACGAGCAGTATCCCTTCACCCGTCTCTGCGGCAAGAAGGTCAACACGCTGGTCTTCCCCAACCTGACGGCAGCACGTTCCAGCTACAAGATGTTGCAGATGCTCGATGCCGACGTCGAGATTATCGGCCCAATCCAGATGGGTCTGAACAAGCCCATCCACTTCATCGACTTCGGTGCCTCTGTCCGCGACGTCGTCAACATCGTGGCTGTGGCAGGCATCGACGCTTACGTCAACAAGATCAAGAGCCGCATCAACGCGAAGAAATAATCCTTTCAAAGGGACCGACTCTTATTTCAACAGAAATGCCCGCTGCTCAATCAGAACAGCGGGCATTTCTTATTGACGTCTCTTGATGCTTAGAGCTCTTCGTCTTCCATTTCGAAGTCATCTTCCTCTTCGAACTCAAACTCACGGCTCAAAACATCGCCTTCGTCAACAATTGTCGTGTCATCCATTTTACCAAGAGCGGAACCAGATAACAGTTGCTGAGCATGAATTTTTACTATCAACATCTCAGGATTTATATACGTCTTCTTCATAATTGTGTCCTCCATAGTTTACTTAATGATAACTTTTTTGCCGTTCACAATGTACAGACCCTTGGTGGGCTGAGCAACACGCTGACCAGCGAGGTTGAAATACTGACCGTTCTCAACGTTCTGAGTCTTGACAGCCTCAATTGCAGTAACATCGTCGTCGAAGCCGATGAACTCACGAGCTCCATAAGATGCCTTACCCAGCAGATATACCTTACCAGCGCTTAAGTCAGAGGAACCCTTCCACACGCGGAAGCCAACCTTGTCGTTCTTCTTGGAAAGCACGTACATGTTCTTAACATCAGTACCTGTAGAAACACGCAGGTCATTGGTGCCAGCAGGAGCGTCAGCAGTAGCGATTACAGGAACATTGATAGCAGAACCGTCTGCCCCAGCCTTATAGAGTACTACAGGAGTATTGGCAGGTATCTTACCACTAGTCACCTCGTTCAACTGTACCTGAGTTTCCTCGTCGGTAGCGGTATAAACGGTAATGCCTGTTGCGCTGAAGTCTGTTGCTTTGTCACTAACAAAAGTTGCATACTCAGCTGTAGTAATAGTGGCTGGTACAAAAACTTCTTCATAATATACCTTAACAGCCGTGAAGCCGCAAGTAGCACCAATAGTGGCAGAAATAGCAGATAGACCTTTGGTAGAAGTAACGGTAACAGTCTTCTCACTTGCAACAGCTGTAGCATTTGTCCATGTGCTATTCTTCAATGCGGTAGCATATCCTTCTGTCGTTGCAATAAATACAACGCTTGAAATGCTATAACCAGAAACAGGAGTGATGGTTAGGATAGAGTTCTTATAGAAACGGGTGCTTGTATATGCTGGAGAACCAGTACCAGGGTAGTAGTTGTTGGTGGCAGTAGTGGCAGAACCTTTATCGACACGCATTGTAGCTTGAATTCCAGTCCATGTCATTTCTGTTCCAGTTGCCGTTTCAGTCTGGTCTGTGCTCAAATCCCATGTAAAGTTTGGTTGTGTAACAGAACCAGCAAGGCTAACGGCTTTATCTATTGCGCCAGTAGATGTCAGTGTGACTGTTCCTTCATATGAAGCATTTACTGCCAAGCCAGCCTTCAGACGAACATAAATATCTGTGGCAGCAACTGTTCCAGTAGTAGGAGTAAGACTCAATTCATTGGTATAACCATTGTTTTCAGTGAGAGACATCTCGTAATTGCTAGATACGCCCAATGAAAGAGTGATGTTTTCGGTGAGATTAGAGCCTTCAACGGAGAATGTCTTAACGTTACTCGGTCCGCTGCCAAGGCCATAAGTAAAGCCTGTAAGAGATGTTGGAGTAACAGTAATAAGCGGAGTGGTTGGATGCTCAAGGCTAATCAGCACATTATCTTGTGCAAATTCATAGGTGCTGCTATATTTTGTCAGATTACCTTTTACAATAACGACATCGCCAACCTGAATGTCTGCAACATCAGGATCGCTTCCACCATCACCTTTCTTACAACGATAGGCCTGTAGTTGAGCACTGGTTGTTAATCCATCGGCAGAAATGTTAAAAGAGATATTTTTGTTTACACTACTATAAGCAGTTACGATTTCAGATACGATACCTGTAGCATAAACCGAAGAAACCCCTGTATTAGCTTCAATCGCATTGCGCGCATCAGCCACGGTATAGGGATCTAGTTCTGTTCCTGCGTGAAGGACGGGATAAATTGTGTACGTGGCAGAAGCAACATAACTTTCGTCACCTCCTTTGACAGCAATAGCCTTGATAGTCGTTGTTGCGCTAACAGCAATGGCACCAGTATATGGTGTGCTTGAAGCTGTTGGTGTAGAACCATCTTCGGTATAATATATAGTAGCATCTTCTGTCGTTGTGCTAATTGTCACATTCTGTGCAGAAGTGTACACACCTGCAGCGGGAGAGAACGTTGGAGTGGCACAAGTGGTAGTACCACCAAGTGTTACAGTGATAGACTGGACACGCCAATGGCCACTACCACTAGGACGTGTAAACACTACAGAAGCAGCATCACCTGTCCATGTATGTGTGCTCATATTGTAAGTACCAACACTTACGACATCGTTTGAAGAAGGAGCACTGCTACCGTCATACGTTATAACAATAGTTGAGATGTTTCCACTCTTTGCGGCAATTGTCATGGAACCTCCACCATAGACACGGATGCCAGAACCTGTAGTATAGTATTTGCCATCATTACTTCCACCCGCAAATGTTACAGTGAAATCACCACCGTCAAATGGGTCTGAATATTGTACACTATTCTTCAGACCTAGGTCGGCAAAAGTGATACTTCCTGCCCATCCGCTCACACTACCTACTACTAGGGCACATAGCAGGAGCAATGTTTTAAGTAAACTTGTTTGTTTCATAATCATTGAAATTTTATTTATTATAAACCATTTCGTTGTCATAAACCCCACAGGAGCACGAAGCCCCTGCAAGGTGTAGAATATTAGTCTTCGTCCCAGGAATCGTCACTGCGAGAGCCCCACTCTGTGGCGCTACCAGAATTCACATTCACTTGATTGGATGCAGGTGTCAGCAAAGCGACATGACTGAACTTTACAACGTTCATCTCAGGAATAATATATGTCTTTTTCATATTCGTGTCCTCCATAAATTATTTGATGATTACCTTCTTACCATTCACGATGTACAGACCCTTCGTGGGGTTCAGTACTTTTTGACCATTGAGATTGTAGATATCATTTCTACCAACAGCCATCTTACCTCTTACATCAGCAACACCTGTTGCCTCGTCTTCGAAGCCAATGGTGAGTTCACGTGCACCAGCACCACTTGATACGTTCAGAATGACAGCACCAGAAGCAGGTGTTCCAGAGTAAGGATAGAAGCCTACACCACTGGCACCAAAGCCCAGGCGATACTTCTCACTAACAGCACTACTAGTCCAAATCAGGTTGTTATCGCCAGTATAACTATATGGAGAAACTGTTTTCTTTGTCAAAGTCATCTTATAGCTATCAGCACTCGATGAGGTGTGCAGGATTACTGGCACATTTGCAGGAATTCCATCAATCGCTTTCAGGGTAATCGTTGTTCCGACAGGATCTGCATCAGCTACATATACTTTCGTATTACCATCTACGCTATAGCTATAGCTTGCGTCATAGAATGCGCGCCATCCTGCCATGTTGTCAGATGTTGTCAGATAGGTTTCCTCGCCACTTGTTGTGGGGTCTGCTGGTACGGGTATTGCAATACTAATCGGGCCTACGCCAACGTTCGAGCCTGAACCTTTATTGAATTCAAATCTTACCCAACGGGAAGATGTATCAAAGATATTACTTGTTTCAAGGCTTAGAATATCATTTTGTTTGCCACTAATAGTCAGTTCCTCGACATCAGTAAAGATGGTACCGTCAGCAGATTCTTTCACGATAATCTTTGATTCATTCGCGCCACCTATCATTTTAACTCCAATAGTAACCTTACCAATTGGACCGTTTGTTCTAACTTGAATATATTTGCCATCATCATCAAACTTAATAAGATATGGATTATGAGAGTTCGCATAATCAGAACTAAGGATAGATGTTTCTACACCTTGTAAAGCTTTTAATGATGCACTTGAACCTCCAGCCCAATTAAATGGAAGATTGGTAGGAACGACAATTCTGAATGTACCTAATGCTATTTCGCTATTTGCCATGCCGCTTTTAATGGCAATAGCTTTGATAATTGTTGAGCTTGTTATAGAAATTGGAGCTTTGTATTCAGTGCTACTAGAAGTTGGATTATTGGGATATGTTCCATCAGTTTTCATAGTATAGTAGATTTTTGCTCCATCAGAAGATGATAGTTCGAGCGACTGTGATGTCTCATAAACAACTTGTGCTAATGAGAATGTTGGGGTAGCACATTTTAAAGTATAAGCGGCTGTTGCAACATCACTTACATCTTCACCTTTAATCGCAATTGCCTTGATAGTCGTCGCTGCGTTGATTACAATGGGAGTAGAATAAACGGAACCTGTAGTCTTTGTTGGTTCTGTACCATCAGTAGTATATCTTATTGATGTGGCAGAAGCCTGCAACAAGCTAACCGTAGTTCCTTTAACTACTGCACCTTCTACTGGGTCAAAAGTTGGTTGGTCAATACCAGAAGCCTGCGTGATAGTTATGAGGTCAGAGTAGACATCTTCTGTCTTCTGATGTACTTTCATGTAGGCAGTACGACGTGAGACTGTGTTTGCGGAAACAATATAATCGACATTTTTTGTCGTGTTGTTAATATCAGCATCAATCCAATCGTAAGTTGCAGTTGTCGTGCCATCTGACTCGTAGAACAGAACCTCAGCATCAACACTTGCAATATTATTATAAGTTACAGTAATAGAACCATCATCAACAGCGTCCTTAGTATGACTGAATGAGGCCTTATTTAGGGTAATGCTTGGATCTGCGCCGGCAGCAGCAACACCTTGTAATTCTACTTCATCAAAATATGCTTGTCCTATTTCAACACTATACTTATTCAAATTGTAACAATAAAATTCGAATTTAAGATATAATGTCGATGATTGGGCTGCAGCTGGCAAAGAATATGATGCTTGAACATAGCCACTATTGGAACCTACAGATCCTGATGGCGTATTACTATCCGTTCTAGAGACCTCTGTGTATGTTGAACCGTTTGTAGAATAAGACATTTTCATGAATGAGCCACTCTGCCAAGAAGCAGATGACATACCGAAATAATTAGTTACTGCAAGCGTTTCATAGCTACTAACGTTGAGTGGGCCAACAACAAATACGCCTGTTCCCCCCTGAGAACTAACAAGTGCTGATTTCGTTTGTCCCATAGTGTTTTTACTTTGTTTTGCACTAGTTACAGAATATGATGCACTTGAATAAACAGTAGATACACCAGATTTGACACTATAGCTAGTGTCCCATGCTCTGGCACTACCGCTATTATCGCCAAAAGTTTCATGGAATAAGGTAATAGGATCTGCCCACGCACTACTACCCACGAGCAGGGCGCATAAAAAGAGTAGAGATTTTAAGAGTAAAAGTTTTTTCATAATAATTGAATTTTGCTATAATTGTTAGTTATTTTTGTTCTTAGTCCTTAACTGCATGCCGCAATCGACAATACGGGTACAAAGTTACACATTATTATTGTAACCACCAAATTTAAATCCGAATATTTTAGAAGGTACTATTAAGGAAAACAATTGCTACCATTAATGCGCGCAATTGCTAGATTTAAATCTCGCAATCTTTACCCTCATAGACCGCCGTCCGCTTCTTCAATTTAACGATGCGCGGCGTGCCGCATACGTACGTGTTTTCTGGTCTTTTACCTTACCCTTCTTTTACTTTAATAGGGGGTATGGGGGGAAGATTTCTTTTTCTTCCCTTCCTTTTTCCCTCTTTTAAATTGCATTTTGTCACAAAAAAAGGCGATAGCTGCTGCTGAATTTATGGACAAGGGATGAGTCCTTTCGTAGCTACCTCGTCCACAAGACAGCTGTATAAGGTATCATTATCAGCCTAAGCCGCGCGCGTATCAGCCTGATATGGAACTGTATTAGGCTGGCTTGTGTACACTATCTAATTATCTTTGCTTCACCATTGAAAGCACAAATCTCAGCTGCCAGCGTATTGAGATTGTGGAAGCGACTGTAGTCTGTATCGGAGGGAACATCGCAGACAGCGCCCATCGCGTCGAGATCCCATGGAGCCAAGATGAGAAGCGAGCCACTTGCACAGGCATCGAAACGCGTTTTCTCTGGTTTCCAGTACTGGCCTATGGGTGTCGCCTGCAGGTGTATCAGCGGATAGCCTCGGTCGATGCACTCATTTTTCATCAGTTGTTCACCGCGAGAAATGCCAGGGGTGACGATGACAGTGGCACCCTCCAGGATGGCGGCTTCCCACTGTTGGCGCTCACTGGCATAATCGGTAGTTTCCTCGTATGGATGGCCAGTGAGAGGGTGGCGGCGGTGGCACATCACCTGCACCTTACGAGGCCAACGCAGAAGGAACAGGTTGCCGAAAGCACCATAGCTGCGACCGCCTATCTGTACATGTAGGCAACGGCGTAAGTAATCGGGCAGCAGTTGCCGCAATAGGGCACGGCGAGGGTTGTCGTGCACATAGGCTATCATCGCCTGACGGTGGCGTTCGTCAAGGCACACCGTGTCGTCGTAGTTATCATCGAAGAGCGGGCGCTGCTGACGTCCCACGAAGGTGTAGTACTCTTGGCGCTGCTTCTTTGACATGCTGCGAATAAGGGTGCCCTCGTCAGAGTGAAGGGCGGCCTTCTCGCGCAGCCAGGCAGGGGCACGCTCGCTTCGACAATCGCCCGAGATCGGTCGATTGGTGGAGGAAGGGAGGCCTGAGTGCTGCTGCCACCAACTGGTGCAGTTGGCCTTGAAGGCCTGAATGATATCGCCCAGACTCCACTGCATGGGCTCCAGCACTTCGATGACGCCGTGGAAATGGTCGGGCATACAAACGCATGCATGCACCACAACCTTGTTGCCATGAGTCTGGGTATGGGCGGGTGTCTGCAGCCACGCCTCCTGCACCGCCTCGCCAAGAGGAGTGAGGGAAAGGGTGGTTTTGTGACCGAGATCGGTCACAAAATGGGAGAGCAGGCGTTCACGGCCACTCACCACAAGGGTGATGAGATAGGTACCGCACCCGTAGTAGTCGTGGCCTGCATTACGTGGACGATACGCTGATGTCATATGGGGCAGTTTTCAACAACGACAGGGGTTGTCGCTAAAGGGAGTTGTTGATTTGCTCGATGTAGTTGAGGACATCGTCGCGACCGTCTTTCTTCTCTGAGGAGGTGATGAACATGGGGGGCAGCTCTTCCCAGGTCTCCAAGAGCTTCTTCTTGTAGGCTTCCATGGCCTGACGGGCCTTGTTGGGCGTCAGCTTGTCGGCCTTGGTGAAGATGATGGCAAAGGGAATGCTCGACACACCCAGCCACTCGATGAACTCCAGGTCAATCTTCTGAGGTTCCAAGCGGATGTCGACCAGCACGAAGACGTTGACCAGCTGCTCGCGCTGCAGGATGTAGCCACGAATCATCTGGTCCAGCCTATCCACCTCCTTCTTCGAACGCTTGGCAAAGCCGTAGCCGGGGAGGTCGACGAGGTACCACTCCTTATTAATAATAAAGTGGTTGATGAGCAACGTCTTGCCTGGCGTGGACGATGTCTTGGCCAACTTACGGTTGTTGGTGAGCATGTTGATAAGGCTGGACTTGCCCACATTAGAGCGACCGATGAAGGCGTATTCAGGCTTGGTATCCTTTGGACACATAGACACCACGGGCGCCGACAGGGAGAATTCTGCTTGCTTGATTTCCATACTACTTCGTGTTTTCGGTGCAAAGTTACAAAAAATATGTGAAAAACTTTGCAGTTTCAGAAATATTCACTACCTTTGCAAACGATTTTCTGAGATATGTGCTTACGTTCGTAAAGCACTTCATTCCCAAAATTCCCAATTTTTACATTCGAATTTTATAAACGATTTACTGTATACTTATATGTACACAAAGGAAGAATTAGAAAAACTTTCTATCCCCGAATTGATGGAGATAGCCAGCGAGGTGGGTGTCAAGGTGTCGCAGAACGACGAGCTGGAAAGCGTCATCTACGCTATTCTGGACAAGGCTGCCGAGAACTCTGCAGCAGGCGTCAGCACCACGAAGCGCAAGCGCACCCGCATTGCCAAGAAGGATGACAAGGTTTATACCGTCAACGGTTCAGACGGTGAGAACCTGGATGCTAAGCCCACCAAAAAGAAAAAGGCTGCGAAGAAGCCTACCATTGACAGTCTGTTTGCCGAACAGGAAGCTGCCGAGCAAGCTGCTAAGGAAGAGCAGGAGGCAAAGGCTGCTGATGAGACAGAGAAACCCGCTCCCAAGAAGCGTGGTCGCAAGTCGAAGAAAGAACTGGAAGCCATTGCCGCAGAACAGGCAGCCAACGAGGCTGTAGCCAACGAAGAGGTTCAGGAAGCTGCTGCACAGCCTGCAGAAGAGCAGATTCCGGCCGTTCCTGAAGCTGTGGAGACGGAAACGTCAGAACCCATTGAGGAGAGCCTCATCAGTCAGCTGCAAGAGAAGATGGCGCAGAACAATGCCGAGGCACCTGCAGAGATGATGGCCGATGGTGTCTGGGAAGGTGATCCTGGCGACGGCACCGACTTCATCCCTGTTGTCGACCTGCCCATCGAGGACCAGGCCGCTATTCCGTCGCTCGACATCTTCGACCGTCCCATGTCTCAGCAGCCCATCAACAACATCATTGAGAACCGCATTCCGGCTCCAGACTATGCACGCAATGAGCGTTTCGACTTTGAGGGACTTATCGACGGCAATGGTGTGCTGGAAGTGCTGCAGGACGGCTACGGTTTCCTGCGCTCCAGCGACTACAACTACCTGTCATCGCCTGATGACATCTACGTGTCGCCCCAGCAGATTAAGAAGTATTACCTGAAGACGGGCGACGTGGTGGACTGCACCGTTCGTCCGCCCCACGACAACGAGAAATACTTTACCCTCAGCACCGTAAAGACCATCAATGGACGTCAGCCCCACGAGGTACGCGACCGCGTAAGCTTCGAGCACCTGACACCGCTGTTCCCTGAGGAGAAGTTCACGCTCTGTGGCGACCCTGCCACCACGAACCCCTCGGTGCGCATTGTCGACCTTTTTGCACCTATCGGTAAAGGTCAGCGCGCCCTCATCGTCGCCCAGCCTAAGACTGGTAAGACCATTCTGATGAAGGATATCGCCAACGCCATCGCTGCCAACCACCCCGAGGCATACATCATGATGCTGCTCATTGACGAGCGTCCTGAGGAGGTGACGGATATGGCCCGCACCGTCAACGCAGAGGTGATAGCCTCAACGTTCGACGAGCCTGCCGACCGCCACGTGAAGATTGCCGGCATCGTGCTGGAGAAGGCAAAGCGCATGGTAGAGTGCGGTCACGACGTGGTCATCTTCCTAGACTCTATCACTCGTCTGGCCCGTGCATACAACACCGTCAGCCCTGCCTCTGGTAAGGTGCTCACCGGTGGTGTCGACGCCAACGCCCTGCAGAAGCCCAAGCGCTTCTTCGGTGCGGCCCGTAACATCGAGGGTGGTGGTTCGCTGACCATCATCGCTACGGCCCTGACAGACACCGGTTCGAAGATGGACGAGGTGATCTTCGAGGAGTTCAAGGGTACTGGTAACTCTGAGTTACAGCTTGACCGCATGCTGGCTAACAAGCGTGTCTTCCCGGCTGTCAACCTGGTACAGAGCTCTACGCGTCGTGACGACCTGCTGCAGGATCAGACCACGCTGAACCGCATGTGGATTATGCGCAAGTACATTGCCGAGATGAACCCCATCGAGGCGATGAACACCGTTCGCGACCGCTTGGTACAGACGCGCAGCAACGAGGAGTTCCTGCTCTCAATGAATGGGTAATTTTCGAAATTTCGAAACATCGAAATATCGATACCTCGAAACGTCGAAACCTCGAAATAACGACAATGGAACAAATCCTGAAATATTTCCCCAACCTCAGCGTCGAGCAACAGCAACAATTTGCTGCGCTCGACGCTTTGTATCGTGACTGGAACGCAAAGATCAACGTCATCTCGCGCAAGGACATTGACAACCTCTACGAGCACCACGTGCTGCACTCGCTGGCCATCGCCAAGATGCTGCCGTTCAAGGCGGGCACTAAGATTCTGGACTTCGGTACGGGAGGCGGTTTCCCTGGCGTTCCCTTGGCCATCCTATTCCCTGAGTGTGACTTCAAGCTCATCGACGGCACGGGCAAGAAGACTCGCGTAGCGCAGGAGGTGTGCAACGCCATCGGCCTGAAGAACTGTCACCCAGAGCACCTGCGTGGCGAGGACGAGAAGGGCAAGTACGACTTCATCGTCAGCCGCGCAGTGATGCCCCTAGCCGACCTGGCGAAGATTGTGCGCAAAAATATAGCCAAAGAGCAGCACAACGCACTGCCCAATGGCATACTATGCCTGAAAGGTGGCGACCTTCAGGCTGAACTGCAACCCTTCCGCCACATCACCGACTCGATGGAGCTGACACAGTGGTTCAAGGAAGAGTGGTTCAAAGAGAAATATGTGGTCTATCTGCCCCTGTAAAGGACTGACAGACCACCTTTCTTATTTAAATCAGCGAGAAGGCAACATCCATCATGTGGGTGAAGTTGTTCTGACGCTCCTCGGCAGTGGTCTCCTCGCCCGTGAGGATGTGGTCGGAGATGGTGCAAATGCCTAGGGCACGGTTGCCAGAGCGGGCAGCATTCATATAGAGCGCTGCAATCTCCATCTCGACAGCCAGCACACCCATGTTGATCCACTTGTCGGTATGCGGGTTCTCATGGTAGAACATCGACGACGACAAGACATTGCCCACCTTGTAGTGGTAGCCGAACTTCTCGCACGACTCAGCAGCAGCACGCACCAGGTCGAAGCTGGCGATAGGCGCAAACTGACCAGGCAGCTCATACTGAGCAGCATAGTTGCTGTTGGTGCAGGCACCCATAGCGATGGCGAGGTCGCCAATGTGCAGGTCGTTATTGATAGAACCGGCAGAGCCCACGCGGATAATGGTCTTCACGCCGTAGAAGTTGTAGAGCTCGTAGGTATAGATGCCGATAGAGGCCATGCCCATGCCGTGACCCATCACGCTGACGCGCTTGCCTTTGTAGGTGCCCGTATAGCCCAGCATGCCGCGCACCTGGTTGAAGCAAATGGGATTGTCGAGGAACTTCTCGGCCATGAGTTTCACACGCAGCGGGTCGCCCGCCATGATGACAGTCTCGGCAATGTCGCCGTACTGAGCCCCAATGTGGGGAGTAGGAGTATTTTTCATAAGCTTTATAATGAATGAGTTAACAACTGATGTTGCAAAGATAGCAAATTCTTTTGAAAGTAGAAACAAAAAACAGAAAAATATTACGATGACGAAGAAACAACGCTACGAAGCTATTCTCAGCTACTTCCGAAAGGAGATGCCTGAGGCCGATACGGAACTGGAGTTTGGCAGCATCTTCCAGCTACTGGTGGCTGTGGTACTCAGCGCACAATGCACGGACAAGCGCATCAATCAGGTAACACCAGAACTGTTCCGCCAATATCCTGACGCCAAAGCGATGGCCCAAGCAGAGGTTGACGAGGTGCTGGAGTATATCAAGAGTGTCTCCTACCCTAACTCCAAGGCAGAACACTTGGTGAAGTTGGCACGCATGCTCGTAGAGCGCCACAACGGTGAGGTGCCTGCCGACATGAACCAGCTGCTGGACCTGCCTGGCGTGGGGCGCAAGACGGCCAACGTCATCCAGTCGGTGGCCTTCGGCAAGTCAACAATGGCTGTCGACACCCACGTCTTCCGTGTGAGTCATCGTCTGGGACTGGTCTCTGCAAAGGCCGACAATCCCTTGAAGGTGGAACGGGAACTGGTAAAAAATATACCCGTGGAGGATATTCCACGGGCACATCATTGGTTATTATTGCACGGTCGCTATGTCTGCACATCGCGCCGTCCTCATTGCGAGCGTTGCGGGCTTAACGGCGTTTGCCCTTCTGCCAACCCTTCTGCCAGCCCTTCTGCCACCCTTTCATCATCTGGCGATGGAAGCGGTTCTCAGCCTGCATGATCTCATAGACCTTCGAGGCTGACACCATCTTGATCATCTTCTTGTGGTAGTAAACATCCAGCTGGCGCAGTTCCAGATTCAGCTTGTCATACTCGACAATGGCCTGTTTGCAGGCTTCATCGCCTACGGGCTTGTTCATGCCCAGCTTGCGCATCTTGTCGTAGATGACGCGCTGCTTCTCACGCAACTCGCGGAACACAGGATAAACCTTGTCGGCCTCCTGTGGTGTGAGTGAAGCCTCCTTGGTGATATACGCTTTCAGGTCGGCCTCGAACTTCTCAGGCGAGAAGCGCTTGTCCTGGGCGTTCACCATCATCGTCATAATCAGCAACAGGCTGATTGCAATAACCTTCTTCATCTTGTTTAGTTTTTCTTATTTCGTTCGCTTACTCCTCTGCCAGCAACTGGTAGATATCCATATTGTCCAGCATAGCATAGTCGGCAGCTTCGTCGATATACGACTCCGTGACGGCCATCTTCTGCTGGGGGGCGTCAACTTCATGGAAATGGAAGGTGACGGCTGTGACCACCAAAGCAGCCACACAGGCAGCAGCATAGAACCAGTGGCGGAAAGGCATAGCCACCTTCTTAGCCACAGGCTTGCTCTCCATAGGTTGACGCTCGGGCAACTGCGCCATGATATTTGCCGTAAACTGGTCGAAATACCCTTCTGGTGTACGGAAGGGATTCTCCTGCCCTACTCTTTCCTTGAGGTACTTTTCTTCGTTAGTCATTGACATAATCCTTTTTTATTTATTGTTATGACGTTTCTAAATGTTGAAAGTTTAATCACGCTGCTTAAAAAATTCTGAAATCTTCTTAACGGCAATATGATACGATGCTTTCAGCGCTCCTTCTGAGGTGTTGAGAAGCTTGCTGATGTCGCTGTACTTCATGTCGTCGAAATAGCGAAGGTTGAACACGGTGCGCTGTACGTCAGGCAACTGTGCGATAGCCTCCTGCAGGAGTGCCTGCGTCTGGTCGCCATCAAAGTAGCGGTCGGCCATCAGCGTCTGCGAGATGCCCTGTGCCGTATCGCCTGCGCTCACTACCAGCTGGTTTTTCTGACGACGCAGGAAGTCGAGACTCTCATTGACGGCAATGCGATAGAGCCATGTGGAGATCTTGGCATCGTGATGGAAATCGTCCAGATGCGACCAGGCTTTCAGGAATACGTTCTGCATGACGTCGTTGGCATCCTCATGACTGAGCACCATACGGCGTACCTGCCAGTAGAGCTGTTCGCTATACTCGCGCACCAACCGCTCAAAGGCCGTCCGTTGCGTCTTGGGGTCAGTTAGTTGTTGCATCAGCAACTGTTCGTCTTCTTTCGTCATGGGAGGTATGGTTTCAGATGTTCCAACACTACTTTGTCGTAGCCGTAGATGTCGGGCCACGTCTGCAGGGCTCCGTTCTCGTCGGGCCACAGCGTGTAGTATATTATATAAAGAGGTACATGAGGCTTGACGGGCACATAGCCTATGAGCTTGTGGTCTTCCTCGTCCTGATGAGTGCGCAGATACTGGCGTCCGCGATCAGTCTCGGCTTTCAGTCCCATCGAGATGCGGATGCGGTCAAGGAGCCATTCGTCGGGCTGGTCGAGCACATAGTGTGCTAACTCAAAGGGCCGTTCCACACGCACACAGCCGTGGGAGACAGAGCGTGAGTCACGCTTGAAGACCCAGGGTGTCGACGTGTAGTGCAGGAAGACAGAGAACTGGTTCTTGAAGCGGAACACGATGCGCCCCAAGGAGTTGTCATCGCCACTCTCCTGAGCCACACGGTATTTGCCACTGAGCAACATGCTGGCTGTCACTTCGCCAATCTCCATCTGCTTGTTGGTGGCGCGCTCAAAGATGTTGTATCTGTTGCGGGCGAAATAGGCACTATCGCCAGCATGACGCACAACATCCTTCTCGAGAATGCTCTGTGGGATAATCCATTGCGGGTTCACCTCCATCCATTCCACTTCACTAGTCAGCAGAGGGGTCTTCGTCTTCCAGGCGCCACAGACGATGCGCATATCCAGCACGCTGTCACTGCCATAGGCATAGAGATGATAGGCAGGAAGATTGACGATGATGCGCTTGCCCGTCTCGGGTATGGGATGGTGCAGGCGCCAGCGGGTGCGCTCCATATTACAGAGGATGCGCTGTCGCTGTTCGTCGGTAGTAGCATCCTTCAACATTCCTTTCAACTGGCGATAGAACTTGTCCTGCGACTCGATGGTTGTCAGGTAGTGAGCGATGCTGTCGTGTTTGATTTTGTTGATGATCAAGAGATGGTAGTCGGCAGGAGCCTTCTCCATATCCACATCGAAGAGTCCACGATAGCGAACGATGTTGGGCGAACCCTTCTTGTCGTCATCAATATCAAGGTGATTGAAGATGCGCGAGGGATTGATGAATCCGTAGCGGTAGCCATAGGCATAGCGCAGACAGGCTTTCGTGAGGTGATAGTCCAGTCGGGCTGCTACATGGTTGATGTCTCCATCGCCTTCCGTAAACTGTAACTGGCGCAATAGCTGCAGGTCGCGCTCAATGGACTCAACATAGAAAGCCTGTTCAGAGAAACCAACATCCCCCACCCGATGCAGGTAGGCCAGCAGCGAGTCGGCACGACAGTCTACACCAGCCCTGTCAATCCACAACAATGGGGCATTAGGCTGTTCGTAATAGTTGCGCACGCGACGGTCTGCCTCAGTAACAGCGCCTTCTTTCTGGGCTGTTGTGCGAACCAATTGGGCTATTTGCTCGAAGTCAAAAACAAACGCAGGCGCCTTCATATCAGAAAACGCCTCCATTGTTATCTCCTTGTTCTTAAAAGTGTTATCCTTGCCACAGCCTGTCAGGAGCAGTACTGCCAAGGCGAGTAGTCCGATTAGCGAACAGAAACCTTTCTGACTACCTTTCCGATTTTTAAGATATAGCAACCTTTTGGTACATTTAGTTCAATCTTCTGAGCGGGGCTCTCTACCTTTACCGACATGATGCAGCGACCTGTCAACGACACGACTTCCAACGTCTGTCCCTGTCCACCTGTTACGGTGACGGTCTGTCCACTGATGGTAATAGTAATATCCTCCTCAACAAATTCCTCTATGCCTGGAGCCACAGGAATTGCTGCTACCAAAGAGGGCACAGCAAGCAGCATGGCGAGAGACATAGATAATATGAGTAATGTTTTCTTCATAAGCAACAATCGATTATTTGGTGCAAAGATAGAAAAAAACTCCGTAGATTCCAAATTTTTAGGCAAAAAAATCATTGTTAGACATCAAAAACATCCATTTCGTTGGTCAGACGGCTATTATCGAAGACTTCACGGGCTTCGTCAAGCAACACTTCCTCTCGCTCATAGCGCGACGAATAGTGGCCCAGCAACAGCTGTTCCACCCCAGCCTCACGAGCCACCAAAGCAGCTTGTCGGGCTGTTGAGTGGTTGTATTTCTGAGCCATCTGCAGGTTGTCTTCGCCATAGGTACTCTCATGGTAGAGGGTGTTCACTCCTTGGAGACGTTCAGCCAGCGCTGGCATATAACGGGTATCGCTGACATAGGCATAGCTACGGGGAGCATCGGCAGGTTCCACCAGTCGTTCGTGGGCAATCTCCTCCCCTTCCTCTGTCGTCCATCCTGCTCCTGCCTTGATGTTATTGAACTGACTGACGGGAATGCCATAGAAATCTGCCACATCACGACGGATATGGGGCAACGAGGGCTTCTCGCGGAACAGATAACCACAACAGTGTACACGATGTTCCAAGGGAAGTGTCTCGACAGTCAGCGAACGGTCATCATAGATGATTTGCTGTTTCGTGGTATCCACAGGGACAAACGCCACCTCGTAGTCCAGGTCACGACAGAAGAAGTCTATCTGTCGCTGTAGGATGTCAGCAAGCTCTGCGGGAGCATAGACCGTCAACTTGGCGGTACGTCCCAACAGGCCAAAGGTGCTCAGCAAGCCGATAAGCCCAAAACAATGGTCGCCATGCAGATGGGTAATGAAAACGGCACTGATCTTTGTAAAGCGCAGACGCGAACGACGCAGCTGTATCTGTGTTCCCTCGCCACAGTCGACGAGGAACAGTTTGCCACGCACTTCCACCACCTGTGCAGAAGGGAAATGTTTCAATGTTGGCAGCGCACTGCCACAGCCCAATATATGTACTCTGAATGGTTCCAAGTGTTTATTACATCTTAAAGTCGTCGTATGACGAGTCTTCCAGTTTCACATCTTCACCATAAGTCTCCTTGGGCTTCTGACGGCCATATTCAAAGGTTTCTTCCTCGTCCTTATAGACCAACGAGTCGGCGGTAAGCTTCACAATGTCATATACGCTCATTTCCTCCACGTCGCTGGCACCATCACGAACAAGGACAATCTCCAGACGTCCACTGCTCAAGCGCCAGGTACGGTAAATAATGCTGCTCTGATCAATGCTTTCGGCCACACCACCTTCCTTGATGCTGATACCCACCTCGTCGCTACCGTCAATAGGATTCGGCATCACCCAGTTACCAAGCAACGTGGTCTGGTTGATAACCATCTTAGCTACTGTCTTGGCATCGTTAGGCATTACAGCCATACGGTCACCCACCTGCAGACCGCCAAACACCTTATCCTTTTCCTTAGCATTGGAAATGTCAAGCATCAACGTGTCGCCCGTATCTGTAATCATCTGCAACATGTTCATCGATGTGCCCTCACCACAGATGCCATACAAGGTAGAGTCGACGACCATGTTGAGCGAATCACCATTATCAAATGGCACCTTCTGTGTTTTATTACCACAACTGCCCATCATCAAGACGACGGCAGCAACCAATAGAACAATACCTATCTTCTTCATATCTCTAAGCTTATAAATCTTCACTATTTTTCTCCATTTGTTTTGCCTCATTCCAGAGGGCATCCATCTCTTCCAACGTCATCTCCGTCAATGGACGACCAGCCTTGATGCTGTGCTGTTCGATATAGTTGAAACGACGAATGAACTTCTGATTAGTCTTCTCCAGTGCATTATCCGGATTCAGTTTATACAGACGGGCAGCATTAATCACAGAGAACAGAAAGTCGCCCAACTCCTCTTCAGAACGCTCGCGGTCGTCACGCTGCAGCTCATCCTCCAATTCGCGCAACTCCTCACGGACCTTTGCCCATACATCCTTACGGTCTTCCCAGTCAAAACCCACATGACGCGCCTTGTCCTGAATGCGATAGGCTTTGATGAGCGAAGGCAGCGAGGCAGGAACACCAGCCAACACGGTCTTGTTGCCGCCCTTCTCTTTCTGTTTGATTTGCTCCCAGTTGTCGAGCACCTGCTCCACGTTCTTCACCTTGGCAAATTCCCGTTCCTCCTCGTTCTCACCATAGGGCAACGGACGAGGATTTGGAGCGCCAATCTGAGAAGGGTGATACACATGAGGATGACGGAATATCAATTTGTCAACCAGATGGTTACAAACGTCCGCTATGTCAAATTGTGACTTTTCCTCACCTATCCTGGCATAGAAGGCAATATGCAGCAACACGTCGCCGAGTTCCTTGCAAATATCCTCCACATCGTCCTTCATCAAGGCGTCGCAGAGTTCATAAGTCTCCTCTATCGTATTAGGACGCAAACTCTCGTTGGTCTGCTTACGGTCCCACGGACATTTCTCGCGCAGTGCATCCAACACATCGAGCATGCGTCCGAAGGCCTCCATCTTCTCTTCACGGGTATGTCTTTGTTCCATATCTTTTGCAAAGGTAGTATATTTTTGGCAAAGTAGCAATTATTTGGCGTAAAAACACTACTATTTTAAGGTCTCTTAGGGATTACTCTGTCACTTGGTATTTCGATTTGCGCTCGCGCTTGGCCTTCTGGGGAACGCCTGTAGGACCTGCTACGGAGTGGACGGTCTTGACGCCCCGATAGCCATTCCAGCGCTCATGAATACGGCGAACGTAGTCAACCGTCTCAGAGCCACGCATATAGCCGTTACGCACCACGGGATCGTTATAATACTCCGCACGCTGAAGCCCCAAGACAAACGGCTCCACATCACGCCAACGAGAAGCATCGCGACCATGTTTACGGGCTAAGGCCATCGCATCGCGGATATGATAGCCGCCACCATTATAGGCCGCCAATACGAACTTGGTACGCTCGGAGCGGTCGCGAATATCAGAGAACGACTGCTCCAACTCAGCCAGGTATTTCACAGCGGCAGCAATATTCTTTTCGGGATTATGGATATCGGCACGCGCCAATCCCAGATGATCGGCCGTAGAGGGCATAATCTGCATCAGACCACAAGCGCCAGCCCATGAACGTGCCTGCGGGTCAAAGGTCGACTCCTGATAGCACTGGGCAGCCAACAGTCGCCAGTCCCAGCGAATCTGTGTGGCATAACGCAGGAAATAGGCATCATAGTGGGAAATAACACCTCCGGCACGATTGAGCATGGGAGCAAAGACGCGACGTTTGACACTACGCGACGACAACAGATAATCCTCTTGCTTCTTGACCTCAGTCATCAACGATGGACGGTACCACTGCTGGAATTCTTTCTGCAGGTCTTGCTTATCATCGCCAATAATCCAGCCTGCCCCCTTCTTCGTCAGCGGAAAACAAATCAGGTCTGCCTCACCGTTAACCAGTCGTTGCTGCATCTCAGCAGTATCGCGACAAACCTCCATACGCAGACTGACACCCAGCTGGTCGGCAAAGCGCTGACAAAGCAGATAATGCGTTCCCAAATGCCTGCCACGATAGTCGTAGTAGGTCTCAGGTCCCGTCAACGTGAGGGCAATGAGTTCTCCATTTCGCTGAATGTCCTCCAAGTCGAAGTCCTCATCGACGGGAATAGTATCTGTTATCTCGCCCCATGGAGTAACCACAGGTTCTTGCCGTTTCTGACCACAGGCGGACAGGAGTAGCAAAAAGGCGAAAAGTTGTATATATATGCTATTTCTGCTCAATTTCATTTAATTTTGGGTGCAAAAGTAATCATTTTCTTGCAAATATCAACGAAAATATGTAATTTTGCACGCTTAAAGGGATAAAATTAATTGCAAATAGTAAAATACGAATATAAGATGTTAAGAATTGCAGTACAATCGAAGGGCCGTCTTTTTGACGACACCATGAATCTGCTGGCAGAGGCAGACATCAAGATTAGTTCAGGACGCAGAACATTGCTGGTACAGTCAGGAAACTTCCCATTGGAGGTTCTTTACCTGCGCGACGACGATATTCCACAGAGCGTGGCATCAGGTGTTGCCGACATTGGTGTTGTTGGCGAAAACGAGTTTATAGAGCGCAATGAGGATGCAGAGATCATTTCTCGTCTAGGGTTCTCAAAGTGTCGTCTGTCACTGGCTATTCCCAAGGACATCGACTATCGTGGTGTCAACTGGTTTAACGGCAAGAAGATTGCCACCAGCTATCCTCATATTCTGAAGAAGTTCCTCGACGAGCAGGGTATCAGTGCTGAGATTCATGTCATCACTGGTTCTGTGGAGATTAGTCCGGGTATCGGATTGGCTGACGGTATCTTCGACATTGTCAGCAGTGGTTCAACGCTGGTCAGCAACAACCTCCGCGAGGTGGAAGTCGTCATGCAGAGCGAGGCTTTGCTCATTGGCAACAAGAACCTCAGCCGTGAGAAGCGAGCAACACTCGATGAGATGCTGTTCCGCTTCAAGGCTGTCAAGGATGCCGAGGACAAGAAATACGTTCGGATGAATGCTCCCAAGGCTCATCTGCAGGAGATTATCAATGTACTGCCGGGTCTGAAGAGTCCCACCATTATTCCATTGGCTGATGAGGAGTGGTGCTCTGTACACACTGTACTCGACCAGAAGCGTTTCTGGGAAATCATCGGCAAACTGAAGGAGATGGGTGCACAGGGCATCCTTGTAACACCCATTGAGAAAATGATTCTGTAAAGCCTCTCCCCAGCCCCCTCCAAAGTGAGGGGGAGAACAAAAAGATAGCAATGAAGACATATAGATACCCAGAGAAGAATTTATGGGGCGAGATTACGTCTCGCCCACGTTTGGACTTGACACAGTTGAATGAGACGGTAAGCACCGTCCTAAACGACGTACGCCAACGTGGTGATGAGGCTGTCAAAGAATATGAACTGAAGTTTGACAAGGCCACACTGCAGTCACTGGCAGTCAGTGAGCAAGAGATGCAGGAAGCAGAGCAGTTGGTAAGTGCTGAACTGAAAGCAGCCATCAAACTCGCCCATGAGAACATCTACAAGTTCCATGCTGCCCAGAAGTTTGATGGTCAGAAAGTGGAGACACAGCCCGGCGTCAGCTGCTGGCAGAAAAGTGTAGCTATCGAGCGCGTAGGATTGTATATCCCTGGCGGTACTGCCCCACTCTTCTCTACCGTACTGATGCTTGCCACACCTGCCAAGATTGCTGGTTGTGGAGAGATTGTGCTGTGTACACCGCCGAACCGTGAGGGCAAGGTCAATCCTGCTATTCTGATGGCTGCCCGCATTGCTGGCGTCAGCAAGATTTTCAAGGCTGGCGGCGTACAGGCTATCGGCGCCATGGCTTACGGAACAGAGTCAGTCCCCAAGGTCTATAAGATTTTCGGTCCTGGCAACCAATATGTGATGGCTGCCAAACAACAGGTCAGCCTCGACGAAGTGGCTATTGATATGCCCGCAGGTCCCAGTGAGGTCTGTGTACTTGCCGACGATACCGCCAATGCGGAGTTTGTGGCTGCCGACCTCTTGTCGCAGGCTGAGCACGGCATTGACTCGCAAGTACTCTTCATCACAACCTCAGAACAGAAACTGCAGGAAGTACAGACTGAGGTAGAACGCCAGTTGGCGCTGTTGCCTCGCCAAGAGATAGCCAAGAAGGCGCTTGACAACAGCCGCCTCGTGCTCGTCAATTCCGTTGACGAGATGATGACGCTGTCTAACGTCTATGCTCCCGAACACTTGATTATCCAAACAGCTGACTACGAGCAACTGGCAGAGAAGGTTGTCAATGCCGGTTCCGTATTCCTTGGACAATATGCCTGTGAGAGTGCCGGCGACTATGCTAGTGGTACCAACCACACATTGCCCACCCACGGCTATGCGACCGCCTATAATGGTGTCAACCTCGACTCATACTGTCGCAAGATTACTTTCCAGCACCTCACCGAAGAAGGCATCCATCACATCGGTCGTGCAGTGGAACTGATGGCTGAAGCCGAGCAGCTCGATGCTCACAAGAACGCTATGACGGTGAGAATTAATTCCTTGAAGAAATGAAATCATTAGAACAGTTAGTCAGAAAGAATATCTGGAGTCTGGCTCCATATAGCAGTGCCCGTGACGAATACTCTGGCAAGGAGGCTCACGTCTTCCTCGATGCCAACGAGAATCCGTATAATGCCCCTTACAACCGCTATCCAGACCCCCTGCAGCGTGAGGTTAAGAAGCTGTTGGAGCGCGTCAAAGGCGTACCTGCCGAGAACATCTTCCTGGGCAATGGTAGCGACGAGGCCATCGACCTGCCCTACCGCATCTTCTGTGAGCCTGGCCGCGACAACGTGGTCAGCATTGCGCCTACCTACGGCATGTATCAGGTATGTGCTGACATCAACAACGTAGAGTGTCGTCAAGTTCTGCTTGACGAGGGTTTCACACTGAATGCCGACAAGCTATTGGCTGCTTGCGATGCCCACACCAAGATTATCTGGCTCTGTTCACCCAACAATCCCACAGGAAATTCGCTAGACCGCGACGAAATAATGAAGGTGGTAGAGTGCTTCGACGGCATTGTTATCGTTGACGAGGCCTATATCGATTTTGCCCACCAGATGTCCCTGCGTCAGGAGTTACCAAGCCATCCCAACCTTATCATTCTGCAGACCATGTCGAAGGCTTGGGGCTCAGCAGCCATCCGTCTGGGAATGGCCTTTGCCTCCAAGGAGATTATCGCTATCTATAATAAGGTGAAGTATCCGTACAACGTCAACCAGCTCACGCAACAGCAGGCTATCGAGATGTTGAAAGATCCCTTTGAGGTGGATAAGACTGTCAAAGTGTTGCTGCAGGAGCGTAGCCGTCTGATGCAAGCATTCTTAGAGTTGCCCATCTGTGAAAAGATATATCCCACAGATGCCAACTTCTTCCTGACACGTGTTACCGATGCTACGAAGATATATAACTATCTGGTAGACAGAGGTATCATAGTCCGCAACCGTTCACACATCCAACTCTGCCAAAACTGTCTGCGCATTACTATTGGTACACGTACAGAGAACAATGAGTTGCTCAGTGCCCTCAGACAGTTTTAGAGTATCACTCATCACGCTGTTACTGATGGTGACACTGGCGACATGGGGTGACAATCGTATTTTCTCATCCCGTGTTAAGACGCTGACCAGTATGGTTGGCACTGACTGGCAGAACCGTCCCGTAATGACGCTGGACAGCGATGACGTGCTACACATCGGTTTCGACGAGTTCTCCCACAACTATCATCGTCTCATCTGCCACCTCGACCACTGCGAGGCAGACTGGAGTGTATCGGAAGATATCTTTGAGAGTGACTGGCTGCGCGGCTTCAACGATGAACCTATCGACAACTACCAGAACTCCATCAATACCACCGTCTTGTACACCCATTATCAGCTTACCATCCCCAACGACCGCTGTCAGCTGAGGATGAGCGGTAACTACCGCTTAACCGTCTATGACGAAGACGATGCCAACGAAAAACTATTGGAGGTAGAGTTTTACGTCGTAGAACCAGTGATGACCATTGGCATGGAGATTACAACGAATACGGACATAGACCATAATGACAAGCATCAGCAGTTGTCAGTCAGTCTGAATTATAACAATCTGCGCGTTACAGACCGTGACGAACAACTCTACACGGTAATGATGCAAAACTGGCAGGAGACAGGTGCCCGTCGCAACCTTTCTCCGAACCATATCACGACAAAGGGATTGTTATGGCAGCACAATCGCCAGCTCATCTTCGACGGTGGCAACGAGTATCATAAGTTCGAGGTGCTGGACGTGAGTCACCCCACCATGGGCATCGACCACATCCAGTGGGACGGTACCAACTATCAGGTTTACCCCTTCCCCGCCTTCACATTCAAGAACTATCTCACTGACAAGGATGCCGATGGTGCATTCCTCATCCGTAACAGCGATAACTTCGAGTCAGACCACACCTGCGACTATGTCTGGGTGAACTACGAACTGCAGGCTCCCTATCAGGGCGAACTTTATATTGACGGTCTGTGGACAACAGATGCAGACAAGGAGCATTACCTCATGCGCTACGACGGAGAACGGAAAGTCTACTACACGGCACTGCTGCAAAAACAAGGCTACTACAACTACCGCTTTGTGACTGCCGACGGAAAACTGGCCCCTTCAGAGGGCAATTTCTACCAGACAGAGAACCGCTATCAGGTGCTGGTATATTATAAAGAGGTAGGCGGTCGCACATGGCGACTGGTAGGTTACAAGTCGCTAGAGCTGCGATAAGCCGCTGGCGTCTTGTGGTAACGGTGATAGAAAGCTGTCACAAAGTAGTTGGGCGATACAAAATGCAGGGCATCCGCAATATCTTCCACTGTCGTATCGGTAGTAAGCAACATCAATGCCGCTTCTTGCAGGCGTAGCTTACTGATTAGCAGACGCGGATTCTTATCGATATGATTGGCCAGCAAGACATACAACTCCCCTTTACTCATCTCTGCCAAATCTGCTAGCAGTTGGAAACGGATATACTCCCGACGATGCTTCGCAACGAAAGGAACTATCTTCAGCATCACCTCGTCAAATGCCATGCTCTCCTGTGAATTGTCATTGGCAAGGTCTTCGTGATTAGTAACAGTAGCAGGTGCCAATTGTTCATCGTGCAACTCCACACAGCGATCAGTAAAACCGCGCACACGACGCATCATATCTTCCTCATCGCTGAGACAACGCATACGCATCTTTGTGTTGCGATTGAAGAAGATGAAGTTGACCGTTGCCAAGCCAAGCAACAGAATGACCAGTAGCATATAGAGTCCCGTAGTACGCCACCATGGTTGGTCAACATGGATAATCCACGTAAATGGTTCTACCGGCCACTTATCAGGCCACATAGACGTCTGCAGTTCAACAACGTAGTCACCAGGTTTCATGGCCACCAGTGGCAGGTGGAGCATACCGTTTCTATCGACCATGCCTCCTGACTTACCGAAAGAGAGAATACGCCAGTTGTTGAAACCAGTCACGCCTTTGACGCGCACACGATAATAAGTCTGAACAGGGCGCAGGTAGTTAAGTCCCGAGAAAGTCAGCGACAACGAATTCTGATCATAGTTGACATGGAACTCACGAGTACGTGAGGCACTACGTTCCAGAATCACCCTACCATCAATTTTGGTTCCAGGATCAATAAAGACACCGTTCACCATCAGTCTGACAAGCTTGGGGTAGATAATCATATCACCAAAATGCTCCCCTTGGAAGTTGGCAGGATTGAAAACCACCACGCGATCGACGGTCTCCATCACAATAGTACCATCGGCCATCTTTGCCGCCCGCCCATTGAGGAAAGCATCGTTGGGAATATTGTCCTGATTGATATAAGCCTCCAAATGGTAGACGCCGTCAGCACGCACATAGAGACGGGCCACTCCATAGCTGGTAGATACCCATATATGATGCTGGTCATCTTCAATAATGGCATGTATGACTTCATTGGTCAGTCCGTCCTTGCGGGTAAACGTCTGATCAGGTTTACCTGGACGCTGTAATGTCAGACCAACATAACTGCCGGTCCACAACCAGCCACGACTATCTCGCAACGCACAATTGGTCTTGTAGGGCAGCGTCTCGTTCTTCTTCCCCTCCTGGTCAAGCAACTGGAGATACGGCTTGGCCTCTGGAGACTGTGAGGAATAGGTAATAAAGGGACTGGGATAGGCCTTGGCATAGAGCAAGCCACGCGTAACGGTGCCCATCCACAAACCTCCCTGACGGTCGAACATCAATGAGTTGACGTCTGGCGACATGCTTCGACCTTTCGAGAGATGAATAGTCTCATAGTGCTTTACCTCACCAGTCTGGTAGTAATAGACCAGATAGCCACGTTCGGAGGCAATATATATCTTATCGTCCTTGGGACAGAGGTCGTTCATCTGGAACGGCGTCTCCAATATCCGTGTCCATTGGCGGTCACTGACGTCATAGCGCATCAGCACCGCCGACTCTTTACCATTGCGAATCTGATAGTACTGGTCACCCACGAGACATAAGATGGACGACTGGGCAAAACATTGCTTCTCTTCAGCAGTAGCAAACGCTTCGTCGTTATAGAGGTAACGAGGATGCTTATAGTCGTAAACTCCCACAGATCCATCTGCATGGAACAACAACAGCAGACTGTCAGCATAGAGGTCAACGTCCTGAAGGGCAGCAGCAGCATGGATTGTAAACTCCTTGCTCGCTTTGGGGTCAGAGAGTTGTCTTCCTGAGCGGAACCACATGTTACACTCACCATCTCCAAAGACGTCATCAACGGGTTTCTTCACTCCCATCTCACGAAGGACACCTTTCACGTCTGGCATGAAACGTTCTGTTAATAAGTCAACGCATGCCAACTTACCAAGATTCTTACCCCACAAGTGGTGATACTTGTCGAAAAACATCTGGTAGCCGCCCTTATAGCCAGGAAGATTGATAACATCGCGCTCAGAGGGGTCGATATGCGTAAAGTTATCACCATCGAAGAAGTTGACATGCCCAATAGTAAAGATGAGCACCCTACCCGTCCGCGTGCAACGTACAATCTGCACGCTGTTATCGGCCAAGCCATTGGAAGCATCATAGGAATAGAAGACCAGATTCTCGTCACCTGCCACAGCGTTGACACTCTTCAACAGTATCAACAACAGCACGCAACAGGTTTGAAAGAGATTCTTACGCATTTTAGGTCTTCATAATCTTTAGTGTCGGCAAAGATAAGAAGAAAAATGCAAATCTCCAAATATTTCGCGAAAATCTTACACTTTCGGCAGATGGAATTGGTAGTTTTGGTCGAAGACTTCCTTGACAGTGTTCACCTCCAGGAACTTGGTGGCACCACCCGCACCGACGTTACCGCTAAGATATGCTATCTTGTCATCAAGGTCTACATAACCCTTCTGACGAAGCATGCGTACTGCCGCCATAAAAAGACGTTCCGAATCGATGTGGTCTTTCTGGTATACAGGAATGACACCGTACGAAAGGTTCAGCAGACGCTGCAGCTTGTCGTTATAGCAGATGGCCAACACCGGATGAGGACCACGGAAGGCAGCCAGCGCACGCGCGGTGATACCCGTGGTAGAGTCAGTAATTATACCCTTGACCCCCAACTTCTCCGTTGCCTCGATGGCGGCATGTGCCATGAAGTCACGCATATCACAGTTAGCCGACAAGGGGGCTACAAGTGTATGCTGCATACGGTCCAGCTCTGCCTGTTCGGCAATAGAGGCCATGGTCTGCACAGCTTCCACAGGATACTTGCCACTGGCCGTCTCGCCAGAAAGCATCAAGGCGTCGGTACTGGAATAGACTGCATTGGCGATATCCGTAACCTCGGCACGTGTGGGTCGCGGATTCTGTATCATCGTATGCAACATCTGAGTAGCCACAATGACAGGTTTCTTCTTCTCAATACACTTACGAATGATCTTGCGCTGGATACCAGGAATACGCTCAATGGGCACCTCGATACCCAAGTCACCACGGGCAATCATAATACCATACGAGGCGTCGATAATCTCGTCGATATTGTCAACGCCCTCCTGGTTCTCTATCTTCGAGATAATCTTGATATCAGAATTGTAAGCATCGAGGATGGCCTGCACCGCACGTACATCAGCAGCAGAACGCACAAAACTGTGAGCAATAAACTCGATGTCCTGGTCAATGGCCAGCATGATGTTCTTGCGATCCTTGGCAGTCAAGGCTGGCAGGTCGATATGCCGACCTGGAACATTCACACTCTTATGAGCACCCAAGACACCATCGTTCTGCACCTGGGCTATAACCGCTGGACCATTGATGCCAATGACCAGCATGTCAAGAGCACCATCATCGAAGAGCACATGGTCACCCTCCTGAATATCTGCCGCAAAGTTCTGGTACGAGAGATTGACAATGTCATGCGTAGAGTCTATTTCCGGACGTCCAAAGAGCTTCACGACGTCGCCCGTCTTATACTCAATAGGCTCGGCGCAACCCGTCGTACGAACCTCCGGACCCTTGGTGTCTATCAGTATACCAATATGGCGGCTTACCTCGCGCACGTTCCTTATTATATTCTTTATCCCTTCCTCCGATGCATGAGCCGTATTCATTCTAACTACATTCATGCCTGCATTGTACAGTTGGCGGATGAAGTCTACATCACAGCGACGGTCACTGATCGAGGCTACAATCTTTGTCTGTTTCATATCCTAATACCTATTAATTTGGTGCAAAGTTACGAAAAATAAATGGCATTGACACGAAAAAAATAAGATTTTTGAAAAAAAGTTAGCGGAAAATTTCCATATTCCATTGAAAAACAGTAACTTTGCAGTCCGAAAATTAAACACATAAGTAAATACAGAGATGACAAAAGCAGAAATCATCAACAAAATCGCCGAAGAGACAGGCCTTCCCAAGAAGGATGTAGCCGCAACGGTAGAGGGTTTTATGGAAGAGATTCGTGACTGTATGGCTGTACGCAAGGAGAATGTTTACCTGCGTGGCTTTGGCACGTTCACAGTGAAGCACCGTGCAAAGAAGACCGCTCGTAACATTTCGAAGAACACCACACTGGTTATCGACGCTCACGACATTCCCGCTTTCAAGCCTGCTAAGAGCTTCGTTGCAAAAATGCAATAATTAACATTCAAATATTTAAATATTTAGTATTATGCCAAACGGAAAGAAAAAGAAGGGCCACAAGATGGCTACTCACAAGCGTAAGAAGAGACTGCGCAAGAATCGTCATAAGAGCAAGTAAGCTCTGACGTAAAAGAGAGAAAATGAAAGGAGTGCACCCGAGAACGGCTGTTCGACGGAGCGCTCCTTTCCTGTAAAAAATACCAAACGACAAGAAAATGACAAGTGAAGTAATTATCGATGTTCAGCCGAAAGAAATCTCTATCGCCCTGCTCGAAGACAAGAATCTGGTAGAATACCAGAACGAGAAGCGCGAAGAGGCGAGCTATTCGGTCGGCAACATCTATCTGGGCAAGGTGCGTAAGCTCATGCCCGGACTCAACGCCTGCTTCGTAGATGTAGGCTCTGAGCGCGATGCTTTCTTGCACTATCTTGACCTAGGTACTCAATTCAGCTCTTACGAGAAATACCTTAAACAGGTACAAAGCGACAAGAAGAATCTTTATCCCATCCAGAAGGCAACCCGTCTGCCAGACCTTCCCAAGGAGGGCAGCATCACCATGCTGAAACAGGGTCAGGAGATTTTGGTACAGGTTGTCAAGGAACCCATCAACACCAAGGGACCGCGTCTGTCATGCGACATCAGTCTGGCAGGACGCTATATGGTGCTGATACCTTTCGGTGATAAAGTATCGGTTTCGTCAAAAATCAAGAAAAGCGAGGAGAGAGCACGTCTGAAACAGCTTGTTCAGAGCATTCGCCCCAAGAACTTCGGCGTTATTGTTCGCACTTCAGCAGAAGGCAAGCGTGTAGCAGAGCTCGACAACGAGTTAAAGACACTGCTGAAACGCTGGGACGAGATGATTACGAAGGCCCAGAAAGCCACCAAGACGCCCCAGTTGTGCTTCGAGGAGACAGGTCGTGCCGTAGCCATGCTACGCGACCTCTTCGACCCCACCTACGACGGTATCTACGTGAATGATGCCGACATCATGAATCAGGTAAAGGACTACGTCTCATTGATAGCCCCCGACAAGCAGGACATCGTGAAGCTCTATAATGGCACGGTGCCCATCTTCGACAATTTCAACGTCACCAAGCAGATCAAGTCCAGCTTTGGCAAGACGGTGAACTACAAACGCGGAGCCTATCTCATCATCCAGTCCACTGAGGCCATGCACGTCGTAGACGTCAACTCAGGCAACCGCACTCGCGCAGAAAACGGTCAGGAGCAGAACGCACTAGAGGTAAACCTCGGTGCTGCCGACGAGCTGGCTCGCCAGCTACGACTCAGAGATATGGGCGGCATCATCGTAGTGGACTTCATCGACATGAATCTCGCCGAAGACCGACAGTTGCTCTATGAGCGCATGTGCAAGAACATGCAGAAAGACAGAGCGCGCCACAACATCCTACCACTATCGAAGTTCGGACTGATGCAAATCACACGCCAGCGTGTGCGTCCGGCTATGGATGTCAATGTAGAGGAAACCTGCCCTACCTGCTTTGGTAAGGGAAAAATCAAGTCGTCCATCCTGTTTACAGATCAGTTAGAGAGCAAGATTGACCGCCTGGTCAACAAGATTGGCATTAAGAAATTCAGTCTGCACGTACATCCCTACGTTGCCGCCTACATCAATCAAGGCATCTGGTCACTCAAACGCCAGTGGCAGATGAAGTATGGCCTGGGCATTCGTATCGTACCCTCGCAGAAGCTGGCATTCCTCCAGTATGAGTTCTACGATACGGAACGCCAGTTCATCGACATGCAGGAAGACATCGAGACCAATTCGTAGGGAACACACCCCTACCCGACTAAAGAAAAAATCTCCGAATCACTTGTTGGTTCGGAGATTTCTTGTTATCTTTGCAAAAGAATCAAAGACAATTTGTTCATGACAACACTAAAGATACTCTTCTGGATATGCCTCATTCTTTGCGTATACACTTACGTAGGCTACGGCATACTGCTCTACCTGCTGGTACTGCTGAAACGGTTGGTCAAAGGTAAACCCCAGCAGATGGCATTACCTGCAGACAGTCAACTGCCCGACGTGGCCTTCATGGTTTGTGCCTACAACGAGCAGGACGTCGTAGAGATGAAGATGCAGAACATCCGTGAGTTAGACTACCCCAAGGACAAGCTCCATGTGATATGGGTTACTGATGGTTCGTCAGACAATACTAACGAATACCTGAAGGCTTACCCTGACGTGAAGATTGTCTTTTCTCCTGAGCGTCGTGGCAAGACAGCAGCCTTGAACCACGGCATTAGCCAGGTCAAGAGCGAGATTACAGTGATGACAGATGCCAACACGATGGTCAACCGTGAAGCCATCCGCGAAATCGTTCGTTGCATGCAAGACCCGCAGGTAGCCTGTGTGGCTGGCGAGAAACGTGTCCTGTCGCGCCATGAAGGAGAAATTGCTGCTGAGGGTGAAGGACTCTATTGGAAATATGAGAGTACCTTGAAACGGCTCGACAGCGAGCTCTATTCTGCCATGGGTGCCGCCGGAGAACTCAATGCCATCCGCACAAAACTCTATGAACCTATGCCAGAAACGGCCCTGCTCGATGACTTCGTCATGTCCATGAGAATGATTGAACAAGGGTACAAAATCGCCTATACATCAGATGCTTACGCCATGGAGTATGGTTCTGCAAATCTGGAAGAGGAATCCAAACGCAAGCGTCGTATTGCAGCAGGAGGACTACAGAGTTCCTGGTGGTTGCGTAGCATGATGAATCCGTTCAAGAATTTCGTGGTGGCCTTCCAGTTTGTCTCCCACCGCGTACTCAGATGGAGCATCACCCCCATAGCTATGATGGTCCTTATACCACTCAATGTCGCTTTGGTCATGATGAAGGCCGGAACAGTTTACACCATCATCTGGATATTGCAGATTCTGTTCTATCTGGCTGCTTTCAGTGGCTATCAGCTAGAACAGCGAGGACGGAAAAACAAACTTCTCTACGTGCCCTATTACTTCCTTTTCATGAACATCAACGTCTTCCGTGGCATGCACTATCTCAGAACCCACCAAGGAGGGGGAACATGGGAGAAAGCAAAAAGAGGGTAAATTTTTGTAAAAATTGATGGCTATTCAAAGATTTTGTTGTACCTTTGCAAGGAAATAGTTGTTTTCATAAAAAGATGAACCAGGATGAAAGAGAGCTGCTCCTGCAACAATTAGCAGAGGCGAACACAAAATTACAGACCACTCAGCAAGAGCTTGAGGCGGCACAGAAACGGCTTAACGAATATGAAGAGAAGGCTCAAAAGGCAGAACAAGCAAGCCGCATGAAGTCACTCTTCTTGGCTAACATGAGCCATGAAATCCGCACACCCCTCAATGCCATTGAAGGTTTTTCACGTGTGATGGCAGAGACCGACTCTGCTGAAGACCGCATGAAATACATGGAGATTGTTGAGAGCAACAATGGCCGTGTACTTGCCCTTATCAACGAGATTCTCGACCTCTCCCGTGTAGAGGCCGGCGAAATCACCATCAACAAGAGCATGACCGACCTCAGCGAGCTCTGCAGGAACATCCAGCTTATCTTTAAGTTCCGTTGTCCAGAAACCGTACGTCTGTCGTGGTCAAACCCCACCATGAACGTCACGCTCAATACAGACACCAATCGTCTGACGCAGATTTTCTCTAATCTGATAAGCAATGCGCTGAAGCATACCACACAGGGTAGCATTACCTATGGTTATCGTCTCATCAACGACGGTCAGGAGGTAGAGTTCTTCGTCAGCGACACAGGAAGTGGTATTGCGAAAGAAGATCTCGATCACATCTTTACCACCTATATGTCGCGAGATGCAGAAAACCAGAACGGTTACGGACTGGGATTGGCGCTCTGTAAGATTATCATCGAGAAGATGGGTGGTAGCATCAACGTCACCTCTAAGATTGGACAAGGCTCAACCTTTACCTTTATCCTGCCCTTTGAGGGAACGATTGGCGGCATGCGCAAGAACAGCCGCACCACCACCAACTCACGCACCATCCGCGTCAACACGAAGACCGACGTCAAGAACGCTCCGCTGATTCTGGTAGCCGAGGACGAGGACAGCAACTTCGAACTGGTCAAGATAGTTCTCTCCAAGCGTTACCGTCTGGTACGTGCCGTCAACGGTATTGAAGCCGTTACCTTCTGCGAGGACGACCGTCCCGACTTGATTCTGATGGACATCCGCATGCCAGACATGAACGGTCTGGACGCTACCCGTATCATCAAGGAGGTCAACCACGATATCCCTATCGTTGCGCTCAGTGCCTATGCCTTCGAAGAGAACATCCGTGAGGCCAAGGCTGCCGGTTGCGACGAGTTTATGGCCAAGCCCTTCCGTGTAGAGGATTTGCTGGATGTCGTCAAGAAATACGTAAAGGATTAACCTACCCTCACTCTACCTTATGGGAAAACTAGCTGTTTACAAGTATGCTGCCGCCATGTTTCTGGTCATCCAGATTGTGGTAAGTCTCTTGACCCTTGTCGGACTCTTTGGTGGCGACGTAACACCCGTAGGCAATACAGCACGAGCCATGTGTGTCTATGTCCTGCCAGTACTTCTCCTAGCCAATGCCGTACTGATTATCTACTGGCTGATTCGCCGCAGATGGCTACTGTCTCTCATACCGGTGCTTACCATTGCCTGTTGCATTCCCTACATCGGCACTTTCTACCAGCCCAGCTTTGACGACCCGTCACAGAATACCCAGAGCGGACTGAAGATTGCCTCCTATAACGTGGCTATGTTCGGACGTGAGACTTCCGGCTTCATGGCGCAGGACATCCTTGCCGAGATGCGCCGTCAGAAGGTTGATGTGCTCTGCATACAAGAGTACAACGAGATTAGCGGTGACAAGAAGAATTCCGAGAGCTACAAAGACTATTTCCCCTATATGCAGAAAGGGCGCGACGACATGGTCATCTTCAGTCGCTACCCCATCACGGCTAACAAGACCATCCTTTTTGAAGAGACCAACAACAGTGCCATGTGGGCCGACATTGACGTGAAAGGCACTGAGTTCCGCATCTTCAATGTTCACTTGGAGACTACAGGCATCAACAGCACACTCCACAGAGCCGGAAAGATGATGGCCCAAGGTGGTCAGGTAGACAACAACCGACTGATCAGTGCCATCGTAGGCAACTACATGTGGGGTATGATGTTCCGTTCTGGTCAGGCCATTACCATCGCCAACGAGAAACGCAACTCAGACAAGCCCGTCATCCTCTGCGGAGACTTCAACGATGTTCCCTACTCTTTCGTTTATAACACGGTGAAGGGCGACATGGTAGATGGTTTTAAGGAGTGTGGCGCTGGCTTTATGTACACCTATCGTGGCATGAAGAAAAAGCCCGTACGCATTGACTACATCTTCCACGACGAGAGCATCAAGGGCATTGCCTATTACAAGACGGAGCTGACCTACTCAGACCACTTCCCCGTTTTCATGAAGGTAGAACTTTAGAATACAAGAAACCCTCGCATTTGCGAGGGTTCTTTGTTATATATCAGACAATCTTGAAACGCACGCGGAACGCGTGTTCTTGTTCGTCCCAGTTGGTTCCCAACATCTCGAAGCGTCCTATCTGCGAGGTAGAGCGCACATGTTTTCCGATGCAGGGACAGACATCATAATCACCGATACGCACCAGTCGGATGCTGTCGCTGACACCCTCCGGCAACCGGTCAGCACGGATTCCTTCAGGCAACTCACTCAAGGGCACCACCTCAAAGGTGACGGGCAGGTCTTCCGCTATCAACCGCTGCATCTCACGCTCAATCTCTTTCTCTTCCTGTCGCGTGGGCTTGTGGTCAACGTGGAAACTCATCTTGCTCTTCTTGCGCTCTATATGTGCATTATACGAGCGCTCACAGCCAAACAGGCGTATCATCACCTGGTTCAGCAGATGCTCTGCCGTATGTGCGGGCGGAAACTCCTCCTTATTATGCTCGTTGAACTGGTAGTCTTCCATCTCACTTCTCACTTCTCACCTCTTACACTTCACCTTCCATACTCTACCGCTACGAGCAGCAATGTTCATGCGAACGCTACCGTCCGGACGCAGCAGCATAGACTGTTTCTCCTTCGTCAGCAGGTCGGCAGCCATCGCTGTACTCTCTTTCAGCAGCAAGTAGTCAAAGGCATGAGCAGGCAGATTGACGTCAACATCCACATCATGGTCCTCGAAGTTGACAACCACCAGCAAGAGGTCGTTGTCGGCCTTGCGCAAGAAAGCATACTGACGCAGCAAATGTCCGTTGACATACATCAGGTCAAAGAAAGTTCCCTCGCTGACAGCCTTCTCCTTGCGGGCAATGAGCAGGGTCTTCTTATGGATGTCGAAGAGTTGCTGCTCCTCGGCCGTCAGCTTCTTCTGGGCAGCACGACACAGGGTGTCCACACTCCAGTAGTCGAAGATGGTGGTGCGCCCGTCGTTGCCACTGAATCCTTCACGGTCCATGCCACGCTCGCCATATTCCTCACCAGCATAGAGCATGAAGGGGTTCTGCTGCATCAGTACAGAGGCTATCATCGCAGGCACACCCTTCTTACCGTCAGCAGCAAAGAAGTCGCTGCCGATGCGCTGTTCGTCGTGGTTCTCCAGGAAGTAGAGCATGTGGTCGCGGATGTCATCGGTCTGCTGCCAGGCACCGCTGATAGCAGAGGTTGGCGCATGGTGACAGATTACACTACGCATCGTGTCATACATGCCCACCTTGTCGTACAACCAGTCAAAGCCGTTCAGCAAGTAGCGACGATAGTCATAGGGGTTATACACCTCACCAATAAACTTGATGTCGGGATAGTCCTCACGGACGGTCTTCGTGGCAAAGCGCCAGAACTCGGCAGGCACCATCTCCGCCATATCGCAACGGAAGGCATCCACACCCTTGGAAGCCCAGAAGAGCAGTATCTCCGTCATCTTGTACCACGTGTCGGGAATGGGGTCGAAGTAGCCAATACGACCAGCATAGTAGTCCACGCCATAGTTCAGCTTGACAGTCTCATACCAATCGGTCTTCGAGGGTGCATTATCGAAATGGTCATTACCCGTAGCCTTGGCAGGCTCCTCCAAGTATGGTTCCTTCTCACCCTGATACAGGTCGAAGTACGGCGTGAAGCGCTCGCCTGGACAATAGTAGAAGTTGTTCTGCGGATTGAAACCCTGCTGCGGGTCGTCATCGGCACCTAGGTCCACCACGCCCTGAGGCTTGCTGACAGAGTGGTACTGGCGGGCCACATGATTCGGCACGAAGTCGATAACCATCTTCAGCCCAGCGGCGTGGGTACGCTCCACCAGTTGCTCAAACTCCTGCATACGCTCATCGACGTTGACAGCCAAGTCAGGATCAACATCATAGTAATCGGTAATGGCGTAGGGCGAACCGGCCTTACCCTTCACCACAGCAGGATGCTGGCGGGGAATACCATACTGGCTATAGTCGGTCTGCGTAGCATGGCGAATAATACCCGTATACCACACATGACTGACACCCATCTGGGCAATGTCCTTCAACACCTTGGGGGTGAAGTCTGCCAGCTTACCACAACCGTTTTCGGCAATCGTGCCGTTCACCTTGCGGGTGACGTTACGATTGCCGAAAAGGCGGGTAAATATCTGATAAATAATTACTTTTTCCACGAAAATTAGTTATTGGTTATTGTTTCACGTTTATTGTTTACTGTTCGATACCGTGAGCAGACACTTCGTTGTTGATCTTGGCAATCATACCACGCAGGGCCTTGCCAGGACCACACTCTGTGAAGTCATCAGCACCGTCAGCAATCATGTGCTGCACAATCTGAGTCCAGCGAACGCTGCTGGTCAGCTGGGCAATCAGGTTCTGCTTGATTTCAGCAGGATCAGTATGAGGCAGCGCATCTACGTTCTGGTAAACGGGACACTTCGGAGCCTTGAACTCGGTCTTCTCGATGGCAGCCTGCAACTCATCCTTAGCAGGCTGCATCAGCGGAGAGTGGAAAGCACCACCCACTTTCAAGGGCAGCGCACGCTTGGCACCAGCGGCCTTCAACTGCTCGCAAGCCTCATTGATAGCATCGATATCGCCAGAGATAACCAACTGGCCAGGGTTGTTAAAGTTAGCAGCCACACAGACGCCCTTGCCCATCTTGCCGACCTCTTCGCAAACCTCCAAGACCTTCTCATCGGGAAGACCGATGATGGCAGCCATTGTCGAGGGCTGAGCCTCGCAAGCCTTCTGCATAGCCATAGCACGTGCATAGACAAGCTTCAGACCGTCCTCAAACGACAGTGCACCAGCAGCTACCAGTGCAGAGAACTCACCCAGTGAGTGACCAGCAACCATCGTAGGATCGAAGGCCTCGCCCAAGCAGATAGCAGTAATCACGCTATGCAGGAATACGGCGGGCTGAGTCACCTTGGTCTGTTTCAGGTCCTCGTCAGTACCCTCAAACATGATGTCGGTAATACGATAACCCAGAATGTCGTTAGCCTTTTCAAACAATTCTTTTGCTGTCTCGTTGTTGTCATACAGGTCCTTACCCATACCAACAAACTGTGCCCCCTGACCGGGGAAAACAAATGCTTTCATCTTTCTTTAAATATATTAAATACGTACGTTTTCTAATTCGCGTGCAAAGGTAGTCATTTTTTTCAAAAAAACCAAGATATCTTTTGGATATTTCAGAAAAAGTCACTACCTTTGCAGCCGCAAAACGAAAAGGAAAGTTCAATTTCCAATTGACCTTCCTCACGTTCAGCCATTAGCAAGCAAGCTTGCATGGCACTCACATAATCGGAAGGTTGGCAGAGTGATCGATCGCGCTGGACTCGAAATCCGGTATACCCCTTTCGGGTATCGGGGGTTTGAATCCCTCACCTTCCGCCAAGACATTGCAAAAGGGAACCACGCGGTTCCCTTTTTACTTATAAATGAAGTACGAGCCTCCATCGCTCTGACAATACTTGCGCAACAGTTCCTGAATGTATTCCGCATTCTTGCGCACACGTTGTTCATTGCCATCGTAGCCATTGATGAGTACCACCAAGTGGCGGGTGTCTATCGTCATCTTCGTGCGCTCGTGGTCGCTCGTCGGAGTGCCTACCCCACCCTCGGCGTCACGATAGACAGGCAGTCCGTGAATATTGATTATGCCACGCCCAATGCCTTCGTAGGGTTCACCCTCGCGACCAATGCCCAGCGTCAGCGTATCGCCCACAAAGCGGTCAGCATCAAATCCACCGATACTGTATCCGTAGGCAATGGATGCCAAATTCACCAAGTCCACCAGCGTGTCGCGCTGGTAGAGTTCCTTGCCCTGCAATATACGACGTATCAAGGCCTCCGAGGCAGGTCGGTAACGCGAGGGGTCTTTGCCACAGGCTTTATAGACACGGCGCGTAGCAGCGATGCTCGTCATGTCCTTCAGCGACTCCGTTGTCAATTCCTGACGATATCTTTCGCCCATAGCCTCAATCTCCTGCCACAGCGCCTCGTTATACGGTGTATTGACCACCTGCGCCTCCACACACGCCCCTACAAACGCAGGGCATGCACGCTCTATCTCTTGTGATACGATTACCTTCATATGTTCCTCAGCTCTAGACACACTGAGTGATGGAGTCCGGAGTTTAGCGCACAACCTGCGTAAACTCCGGCTTCGCGTCAGCGGCTTTTCCTACCGTTACGTAAATAACAGAGGTTGACTCCTGGCCATTCATACCACGACCCTTCACAGTGTACTTATAGTCAGTACCATCGGGGGTGGTGCGTTTGCCAACGGTCTGAGGTGTTCCTAAGGGAAACTGATAGCTTGAGCAAGCAGCATCGAAGATGGCCTTCTCCTGATTGGTTACAGGCTGCTGGGCAGAGTAGTCTGGCAACTTCTCAACCCTACCCTTCTTATATCCATTCTCCTTCAAGAATCGGTCTAACTCCTTGGAGGCTGCTGCCACACGGGCCGTACGGACGCCATAGCCCTCCAGCACCTGCGCCTTGGGCAATGCCTTGCGGAGTGCGTCGCTCGATGTGTTCAATCCACCACTGCCAAAGGTACAGAAGGGAACTATCTTCTTGCCAGCAAAATCCTGCTCCTTCAGCAAGGAGACGATGGGGTTGGCATAGGTACCAAACCAGATGGGGTAACCCAAGAAGACGATGTCATAATCAGCAACCTTCTTCTTCAGTGCCTTCAGTGCAGGATAATTACCACTCTGCATCTCGCGCTGACCACGCTGGACGGTCTCCTGGAAATTGCCGGAGTAAGGTTCTACGCACTCTATGCTCTCTATGTCAGCACCCGTCTGTTTCTGCAGTTCCTGGGCGACAGTCTTTGTCGTTCCTGTTTCCGAATAGTAGAGCACCAACATGCGCTGGGCTGAAAGTGTTGTCATTGCTGTCATTGCCGCAATGGATAATAAGAGTCTTTTCATTTGTCTATAGTCTTTTAATTCGTTACTTGTTCTAATGATGTTCTCTTTGATTTACTAAGATGCCGCAAAGTTACAAAATAATTCCAGTTATTTGCTATTTTTACAGCAAAAAACTCAATACATGCACGTTTCCCTTCTATTTTTGTCTAATTGTATTGGGGTTTCAAGTATTTTCATTACCTTTGCACAAAAAGAGTAAAGAATGAAGAAGACAATCATCATGATACTGGCGGGCATATTGTTCGTAGCGTGCCAGGAGTCGCTGGAGGATCGTTGCCAGCGTGAGGCCAAGGAGTTTACGGAGAAGAGCTGTCCGCGCCATATAGACACGGAGATAGTGCTAGACAGCATGACGTTCGACAAGGACAGTCATACCATTGGCTACTGCTATACCCTACAGGGGTCGCTAGACAATCCGCAGAGGGTGGACAAAGATAAGTTTAGTGAAGCGCTGCTTTTGGAAGTGAAGAACTCGACGAATATCAAGCTCTACAAGGATGCTGGCTACTCGTTCCGCTACACGTACTATTCAGAAAAGAATAGCGGAACGAAGCTCTTTGAAGCTACGTTCCGCGAAAAAGATTATCGGTAATTGTCGTTGACAGAATCAACGACAACACGGATTATTCCTCGATGCCCTCGGGCTTCATGTTGGTGTACACAGTCTGTACATCGTCGAAGTCCTCGAGTTTCTCAATCATCTTATCGATGGTTTCACGCTCCTCGGGAGTAACGTCCTTGAGATCGTTAGGAATGCGGGTAAACTCAGCACCGGTTACCTCGAAACCATTCTCCTCCAGGTGCTTCTGGATGGCACCGAATGAAGAAGGATCGCCATAGATGGTGATGCTATTCTCCTCTTCGTCCTCATCGTACTCATCCTCTACTCCGTAGTCAATCAGGTCGAGAATCATCTCGTCCATATCCAGACCGTCTTTCTTCTTGAAGGTGAACACGCACTTGTGGTCGAACAGGAACGACAGAGAACCCTGTGTACCCAGGTTACCATTGAACTTGTTAAATACTGAGCGAACGTCACCAACGGTACGGGTGGTGTTGTCAGTCAGGGTGTCAACGAAGATGGCTACTCCGTGAGGGCCATATCCCTCGTAAGTCACTTCCTTATAGTCGCTCTGGTCCTTACCCATTGCGTTCTTGATGGCACGCTCGATGTTATCCTTCGGCATGTTCTCGCGCTTGGCATTGGCAATGCAGGCACGCAGTGCAGGGTTCATGTCGGGCTCTGGACCGCCAGCCTTTACAGCAATGGCAATCTGCTTGCCAATCTTGGTGAATGTCTTGGCCATGTGGCCCCATCTCTTCAGTTTCGCAGCTTTACGATATTCAAATGCTCTTCCCATTGTATTTTAAAATTTAAAAATTCAAGAATTAAAAAATTGAAGTTTAGCGCAACTCGGCATTGAGTTGCTTCTTCAGGTTCTGAATCAGCTTGCTCATAATGGCTTCAATCTGCTTGTCGCCCATGGTCTTCTCAGCATCCTGGAGGATGAAGTTGACGGCATACGACTTCTTGCCAGCAGGCAGGTTCTTGCCCTCATAGACGTCAAAGAGCTCGACCTTCTTCAGGAACTTCTTCTCAGTCTGACGGGCAATCTGCTCAATCTGGGCGAACTCGACGTTCTTGTCGATGAGCAGAGCGAGGTCGCGGCTAACTGACGGGAACTTAGGAATGTCGGTGAACTCCACCTTCTGCTTGCGGATGACCTTCATCAGGGCTGTCCAGTTGAGCTCAGCATAGTAAACGGTTGTGTCGATGTCGAACTGCTTCTGCAGCTTCTTGGTCAGCACACCCATCTCGATGAGTTTCTTGCCACCACGGTTCTCAATGGTGAGACCTGCAGCGAAGATAGCGTTCTCTGATTTCTTGCGAACCAGCATGCCTGGCTGTACACCGATGCGTGCCAGAATGTTCTGCACATAGGCGTCGAGTTCTGCATAGGAGGTGTCCTCGTTGGCATGAGCCCACGAACCCTCTACGCGCTTGCCTGTCAACCACAGTGCCATGTGGTACTGCTCCTTGTAGGCCTGTATGGGGTCGTCCTGATTCTCTTTCTCAGGGTCAAAGCTATATACGTTGCCAAACTCAAAGAAGTGGCAGTTACCATTCTTACGCTTGGCATTGTGCTCGATGCTCTCCAGACCACCATACAGCAGGGTTCCACGCATCACGTTGAGGTCGCTAGACAGCGGGTTCATGATGTGGACGAGTGAAGCATTCTGTGCTTCGTCGTAGTATGCCGACTTGGTCAACGAGTTGTTCAGAATCTCGTTGAAGCCAGCGCCCACCAGCTGTTCGCTGACCAGATTGGCCAACTTGTGTTTCTGGTCTTCTTCGCCCTTGATGACGAGGCTGGACTTCAGCTGCGTAGGTATCTCTACATTGTTATAGCCATAGATGCGCAGGATGTCCTCAACGACGTCGCAGGGACGCTGCACATCGACACGATAGGCGGGTATTTCGAGTCGCAAGCCCTCGGCAGTCTCATTGAGCACCTTCATCTCCAGCGACTCGCAGATGCTCTTGATGGTCTCTACGGGAATGTCCTTGCCCACCAGTGAGTGAACGTAGCTGTACTGCAGGTCGACGACGGCATTCTCCATCTTCTCAGGATAGACGTCCTTGATCTCCATAGACACCTTACCACCAGCCAACTCCTTGCAGAGCTGTGCAGCATATTTCAGGGCGTCGATGGTGCCATTGGGATCTACGCCACGCTCGAAGCGGAACGAAGCATCAGTGCTGAGTCCGTGGCGACGAGCTGACTTACGAATCCATGTGGGATGGAAGTAAGCACTCTCCAGCACCACATTCTTGGTGGTTTCGTAGGTACCACTACCCTTTCCACCGAAGACACCAGCGATACACATGGGCTCCTCGGCATTGCAGATAGCCAGGTCGCGGTCGCTCAACTTATGCTCTTCGCCATCGAGTGTCTGGAAGGGTGTGCCCTCGGGCATGGTCTTGACGACAATCTTGTGACCCTTCACCATGTCAGCATCGAAGCAGTGCAGGGGCTGACCCAGTGCCATCATCACGTAGTTGGTGATGTCGACGATATTGTTGATTGGGCGCAATCCAATCACACTCAGCTTGTTCTTCAGCCACTCAGGGCTCTCCTTGACCTCACAGCCAGCAACGCTGACGCAAGCATAGCGCTTGCAGGCCTCGGTATTCTCGATGACCACATCGATGGGGAGGCTGTTGTCATCGACGGTGAACGTCGATGCACAGGGCTTGTGGGTGGCGGTCGTGTAGCCGTTTTGCTTCAGCCAGGCATACAGGTCGCGAGCCACGCCCCAATGAGAGAGGGCGTCGG
>Ga0247609_10000761_pt1 | contig 42141 bp, 18 predicted proteins | sample 172DNAGHGlowgp2_FD_193487 | JGI IMG/M metagenome (GOLD analysis project Ga0247609, IMG submission 193487) | Sheep rumen microbial communities from Palmerston North, Manawatu-Wanganui, New Zealand - 1728 DNA GHGlow gp2 | ecosystem: Host-associated > Mammals > Digestive system > Stomach > Rumen ... | reverse complement strand
AGATATAAAATAAAAATATTGGTTAATGTATAGAAATAAAAATGTTGTCTTGAACAGTTATTATTTATCAGAAGTGGTTACATAAGGCTGGTCAAAACACAAATAAGAAATGTTAATGTCACCAGATATAGTAAGTGATAACATGATAATAAATGTCGGCGGAAGAACAGATATAGTGAACTACTACACTCCATGGCTACTTAACAGACTTGAAGAAGGATATGCATATTCAAGAAATCCATTTGCAAGAGAGAATGTATACAAGTTAAGCTTAAAGCCTGAAGATGTTGATTGTCTTCTGTTCTGTTCCAAAAACTACCAACCTATCCTGAAACATATAGGTGACATTGATGAAAAGTACAATATATTGTGCAACTACACGATTACTGCATATGGCAAGGACATAGAACCGAAAGTCCCATCAATAAATCAATCTATTAAAACGTTGAAACGATTATCTGATATTGTTGGTGTGAATAAGATTCTCTGGAGATATGATCCAATACTTCTGACTGAAAAATACACTGTTGAAAAACATTTGGAAACTTTTGAGTATATGGCCGAAAAGATCTCATCATTAGTTTACAGATGCATATTTAGTTTTGTAGATATGTACAAAAAAGTTGAAGAGAATATGCCTGAGATAATTCCACTTGCTGAGGAAGATAAAGTGAAGCTATTGAAAGGGATTGGTGAGATATCAAAAAAATATAATCTCTATACTCAATCATGTGCAACAAATGAAAGCTATGAAAAATATGGTATACATGCTGCTGGTTGCACAACTCGTGAAATTTGAGAACAGGCTCATGGAGTAATATATAAAAATGTTAAAGCCAGTGGAATAAGGCAAAACTGTCACTGCATTCCATCAAGAGACATAGGAGCATATAATTCCTGTTTAAGTGAATGTAAATACTGCTACGCCAACCGAAAACCCGAAATGCCTAAAAATGTTATAAGATTGCATGATGAGAAATCACCATTATTGCTTGGACACCTTAAAGAAAATGATAAGCTAATTGAAACAAAAGTAATAAGATATATTGAACCAAAACAGGCAACTTTATTTGATTTTTGAATTAGTATCCTTTTTTGTTTATTAAAATAATTAACAATATTAATTTCAATGTTAATCATTATTTTCAGTAAGATTTTCATTAAGATAACTTTCAACCAGAGTTGTATTTATTTTTTCATCAACTAATTTGGATATCTGCCTAGTGTTAACTAAATAGTCAGAATATTCTTTAAAATATTTAATTATCTTTTCTTTATCAATTAAATCTTTATCACTATCTGTTAGCAAGTCATATTTCTTATTAACTTTATTTACAAGAATTTTTTCAATAGCCTCTTTATTTAATTTTTTAAATTCGATTATTTTATCAAATCTAAAGAATAATGGATCACCTATATTTTTCCTAATATCTTTTACATCAAGATAATTTGAAGTGCAAATAATTATTGAATTTTTTAAGGAAACTTTATAATTTGAATCTTCAAATATCCCCTCATCAAATAATTGATAAAAAGCATCATGAAAAACATTAGCGGCTTTATCAAATTCATCTAATAGGATTATATTGGATTCACGTTCGAGTAAATCTCTTGAAAACGATGCTTGCATATGTGCGCCACCGAATAGGTATTCAGAAAATTTATTATTTTGAAACATAGAAAATTGCTTTCTAAATAATTCTTCTCCTATAATTTCAGATAAAAATTTTGCAGTTTCAGTTTTCCCAACACCTGAAGGACCATAAAAAAGTAAACATATAGGTTTATCACCATTATATCCTTTAAGCAAATCATACATTGAAGTTAATAGTTCGTTTTTAACGTGGTTCTGACCAATTATTCTTTCATTGAATTTATCGTTAATTTTTAAGAACTTTTGTGAGGTTAATTTAGGATAATCATAAATTTCAATTGTTACATCATCATAAGTATTCTTTATTAATCGTTTAATATTTTCAGGTGGGTTTTGAAGATAAATTTTGTCAAAATCGACTGTTTTCAAAAGTACATCAAAATTTTGTATAGCACTTTCACTTATTCCAGAATAGTTTTCAGAATATCCTACTAGAAAATCATAAGACTCATAATATCTAGTAATTTTACCATCAGCAATTTTAACAAGGTCACTTAATAACAAAATATCTCCTGATGGAACGAACTCTTCAAAAGCTTTTTTAGGACCAATGAAAATTTTTATATCAACCATGGATAATCCCTGCCAAAATTACATCATAAACTTTAAGTTTAGTTTTACTATTGTTTTTATTTTCTAATTCTTTAATATTGTTAGCTATATCATCATTAGGATTTAATTCATTTGATATGTCTAATAAATATTCTTCAGTTTCGCCTACGAGAACACCATAATATGTTAAATCCATTTTTGTTAAATCAGAAAGAGTATAATTATTTCTAAAAGAATCAATGTTGAATCTTAAAACAACTTTATTTTTACCATTTTCAGCAATCATCTCATAATGTCCTTTTCCATCTTCAAATGCATTGTCCATGGAAGAAATGTTGATGGGGAGATTTATGTCCTCTGACATATTCTCAGAAAATATTTTTAAGAATGGTGTGAACATCTTAAAGTATGCAAAAGAATTGGGATATGCACTTATTGAGTAATTATTAAATTCGATGATTTCTTCTGTATTTAATTCTTCAATAAAATCACTTAATAACGAGCTAGTAATTGTCTTTTGAATAATTGTGGTATCAGAATCATTATAACTCAAATTGCCTTCTGCTTTAGCAGTTCCAATTAAAAATGGTATTTTTGCCCATAATTTACCTTTAAGAGATAATTCTTTAAATTTTTTATTTTCACTTAATTCTTTATTCATTTCATCCAATATACCGCCATTTTTAATAATTAAATAGTCAGTTGCTGAAATTTCATCAAAATAAATAATTTTTATAACTGATTTATTTGTTTCTTCATTACTCATAATTACCTTTCCTAATTATGTCAAATTTTGACTAATTGTGTTATTTTAATCATAGTTCTAACTTAAATGGGAATTTTGTTGTTAAATTAATTTTCGTTTTTAAAATAAGTTCGTATAAATTCTAAATATGACAGTAGGTATTTTCTTTAAATTTTATATATGGCTGGTTGTTACCATCTTGATTTTTTCTTGTATTAATATTTATTAATGCTTGTATAATTAACGTTCGATTCGATACGAATTATATTAAATGTCCTAATAAAATTTATTATCTAATTTATATAAATAAAATAATAAAAAATATAATATTGGAATGATACTTATGGGAATTACATCTTTCATTAAAACTAGACTATTGAATAATAGGGTCGAACAGTACAACACTAAGCGCAGCTATTGGGGTGAGAATGAAAGGCAGCCTAGAACTGATGGGATCAACACAGGTCTTGATTTAGTTGATGCACTTCCGCCAGTAATCAACAAAACAATAGCAAATGCCCGTTATGCTGTCAAACTTGACGGCTACACTTCAGGTATTTTGAAAAACAGAATTGATAAGGCTAACGTTAATGTGGTATTGGTTGACAAGGAAAACAAGCTCTCCAAAGAGCAGAAACTCACATTAATCCTTTGGGCAAGAAAAATCGACATCCGCCAGGTTGCTAAAGAGATATTGCAGGGAGGAATGGTTGACGGTGAAGGACTAATCAAGCCTGTCGAGAGATGGGATAAAAGCATCGGCAAATACATCAAGCCTATATTTCTTGAAATAGGTGCCCATGGCTACGGATTGAAAAAGGAATTCAATGATGACAATGAGGTGCAGCTGTATCTTCATGAAATGCCAAAGGATGTTGTAAACGGAAATCCTGAGGACTTCAACAACTTCATCAGCGTTGAAGAGGGAACACTGACTGTCAAATACGAACCGGAACAGGTAATCAACTTCATGTACAATGAAATATACTCGGAAGCCCAAAGCATTATCCTCAATTGCCTTGATGACATCTATCATAAATGTAACTTGGAGAGAAATCAGGTCGAGAGAATCAACAAGGACAATATCATTGAAGTCAAGCCTTCACTTGATGCAAACGGCCGTCCGTACATTATGGAGCTGTCTTCAACTGCAAAGGAAAATCTTTATGCAGATTACGGAACTACTGCAGACAGCAATGTGGCTATTGTGCCTCCTGGAATTGAAAGTAAAATTCTTGGTGGTAACAACTACCAGTCAGACTATACAAGGCAGACCGAGATTTTTAGAAACAATATCCTGAGGACATTTGTAACTCCACAGTCCCAGGCAGGTAATGAAAGATCAAATCAAAACGTTGCCGAATACATCAACGACTCAGCCATTACCGGGTTCATCGTTAATGTGGCCAATGACCAGAAATGGGTCTTGAAATACTGCAATCAGCTGTTGAATATGCAGCTGGAACTTATGGGCATTGATGAAACATTGAATATCTATTTCAGCTATTCAAGAGATGATGTATTAAGATACATTATGGAACTTACAGCTGAAGGTGATGAAATCTACAAGAATTATTTAACTAACTTCGAAGAGGAGCAGCCTGTAGGTGAGCGGATTGTCAGTGACAGCGGCGTCGAAATATAATAAAAGTTTATATAAAATAAGTAATAAATTATATAATAAATATTATAATAAAATGTGATAACATGAAACATGAACTTTTTGAAGTCGGACTCTATGACTATTCGGATCTGGACAGGCGTCTCAACAAACCCGTCAAATGGACAAGTGATGATTTAAGACAAATTGCTGAAAACTACCGTGGAGGAATCCCATTAACCTCAGAACACGACAAGGTCTACATAGGCATTGGAAACAATATCGTGTTTGAAGAGGATAAGGGAAAGCTATTCATTGACCTTCCGGATGAGCTTGACATGAAGGGCAAAGGCCTGTCCCCTAAAGTTGATGTTTTACTGAAAGATAACGGAGATTCATTTGGAATTGATACTATGAACCTAATAGATGTTGGCGTAACCAAAAACCCAAGAAAAATTACATTGCTGAATTCTGAAATAACCGGCCAAACCGGAGAGACCGGTGAAACCGCAAATCCTGAGCCTTCTGAAGTTGAAAACCAGGACGCAAATGTGACAACCAATCTTTTGCTTGAAAAACTCAAGGGAAAGGATGCGGAAATCGGAAAGCTGCAGGATGAGATAACCACCTTAAAAAAGGAATCCAAAAAGTATGACAAGATAAAAAAATCCATAGAGGAAAACAAGGAATTCATAAACAATAAGGAGGATATCCTAAAGGAGCTGTCTGAACTTAGAAAACATGAAAACGAAAGGAAAATAAAGGAATACGAAGCAAAATATAATTTCAACTATAATGAAAACGCACAGGACAAGGAGATTATAGATAAGCTACTCACTGGGGACGTTGACATGGAGCTTATGGAGAAGCTGGCCGAGAGAAGAATAAAAATTGAAGCCACCAATGACATTTCAACTCCGGGCGGTCGCAACCCTCAAAACTCAGGGGAAGTCGGTGAAACCGGATCTGCCGGAGATGAAAATGCTCCTTCATTTACAACCCGTGAGGAATACAATAGGATATTGAAGGATATGGGATTTAACAGAACCAGAATATAGCTGTGATGGTGTCTTTTGCACTGGAGCTATACTTTCATTTATTTGCTCGTTGTTCATATTTGAGGGGAAGTGTTTTTTGCTTTCCCTTGAAATTAACAAAACTTAACCCTCGAACCGACCGGTAAACGGTCGGTTCTTAAAATCTGACAATATTAATTATTTCTTCCTATATCCATTGCGACTCATTTCATTCGTCGCAACAGTCCCTCAGAGATGGACAGCTTATTTTTCATGAATGCTGATTAGCGAAAATATCCAGAACAAACCAGTAATATTATTAAGTATTAATGTAATAAATTAGATTAGAGGAATGAATAATATGTTTTGTAAATGGTTTTATCATGGCTGTTGTCTTATATTCGAGTGTCCCTGTGATTATACTGGGTCATGCGGACTCAAAGAATGAAGATAACTTGATATAGAATATTATAAATTGTTTTTTTGCATTAATGCCTACTTATGATTAGTTTCTACTTTGGTATTGTGGGGTATCAACTATTTTTCAAAAGTAGTCATAGTGATGGCTTCTGAGCTCATAATTAATTTTCCACAGTCAACTCGATGGGCTTATATATTACAGTTTATAGGCCTTTTTCATGTTAGGATAGTTGGATTTTGTATGTTGTAACATACATATTATTGATGTCATTGTTAGTGTAGCTATTGAAAAGTACTGTGATTGGATTCATAATAGTGACATTGAGAAATTTTAATTAACAATCATTTGAAAAATTTAGTTTCACATCATGCAATCAGTTATTTTTTAGCTGGGCTGTCTATGAGCATTTAAAAAAGATTTTCCAGTGAATTCATTATATAATGATATGTTTATATATAGTCGTATTGACTCTCGCATTGATTTAATGAAAGAAATTTCTAAATCATTTGATTTTGATTTGGCAACCAAAAGGAATAATTCATTTAAATATTTCATTGAAAAATTAGAAAAAAAATACTCAATTGATAAAATCAGGCATATTGACTGATTTTTCCCAATTGCCGGGATTTTTGATAAAAAAATCGTTTCATTTAGATTGGCAGGAAAAACAATCAAGATTCAGTTCATGATTAAAAGGATTTTTTCATTGAGTTTAGAAAAAAAATATTATCTTGAGAATAAAACAATTCTCTGATTTCTGATTTCTTTTGAAAACTCTTCATCTTCCTTTGTGGGTGTTTCTTTCATTTCTTTTAAAACAGCAACTGCATCTTTACCTTCAAAGATTGGAGTTTTAGCGATTGGTCTTGCCATGAAATCACCTCTTAAAATGCTTAGTCTATAATCTCATTTTTGTTAGATGCTCATTTAAATAATTATGCATAATCATGTCTTTAAAGAGCATATTTTATAAATATCTCTCAATTTTCCAGAAATTACATATAAGTCGTGCCCACTAAAACCTAACTCATTAAAGAATTTCAAAAGTATCTGGGGAGGAGTATTCTCCAGATATGTATTATTTTTTACCTTCCAGTCGTTTAATGGACTTAATCAGGTTATCAAAATCAGATTCATAATTTCTATCCTGATCTATTCTAAATTCCTTATACTCATTAATCGCATGGGCTTTGGCTTCAACAGCTGAAACTTTACCTTTTCCTTCCAGCAGTGGCAATTGGCTTAATTCAAGATATCCGTAAAGCAATGTTTTCCAGTCTTTCATGAATGTTGGTTTTTGGGAATTTGCCCTTGTTTCTGCCAAGGTCAAAAAACCGTCAACCAAGGTATTCAGTGAATCCAGTTCCATTTCGTTTAAGTAGTTTTTTGAAATTACCACATCTGCCTGCAGGATTTTTCCATGAGGTGCATCTTCCCATGTTGTAAGTCCCATGTTAACTTTAGTTTTGTCGCTGCGGGATTTTATGATTTCAGCGGCAGTTTGACCGGTTATTGCAAACAAGAGCATGTTCTGCACTGTGGCAAAGAAGTCTTTTGTTTCATCGGCATCCAGATTGTAGTCGGCACTTGTCATATATAAATCAGTGATTTTTTGATTGAATCTTCTCTCTGAAGCACGTATTTCACGGATTCTTGAAAGCAAATGGTCAAAGTAATCTTTCCCGAATCTTGTGCCTTTTTTTAATAACTCATCATCCAGTGCAAAACCTTTTACAATATACTCCTTAAGCACGCCTGTCGCCCATCTGCGAAAGTGTGTTGCCTGTTTGCTGTTTACACGATAGCCGACTGAGATTATGGCATCAAGGTTGTATAATATTGGCTGTGTTTTCGCATCGGGGTTTATAATAACGATTTCAGTATTATTGAAATCGTTCGGATTGAAGGTAACTTCTGATTTTACCAACTCTCCGGACTCAAAAATGTTATTTAAATGGGTACTTATTGTATTGATATTTTTACCAAACAATTCTGCCATAGTTTTTTGTGTAGTCCACATTGTGTCATTTTCAGAATCGATAATTACCTTTATGGCAACTGCTCCATCCTCACTGGTATACAATAATGTTTTTACAATTTCATTATTCATATTCAAGCTCCTGCGTCTAATTGATATAATAATAAGTAGGTTTATAATGTATATAAAAGATTAGAGAGAGCAGTTGAAAAGTAATTTTTTGCATATACAATTATCAATGCCAGTATCTTAAATATCAACCACTAAAACCTAAACTCCTTAAAGAATTTCAGAAGTGTCACCGGATTGGTGTTTTCAAGATTATAAAAGGCAGGATACTCTAATGACAAGGAGTATTTCAGGATTAAGATGTAGGCTATAAAATTCTTAAACGAGAGTGCATGTTGGGTTATGGTGCCTTTGCATAAAATGATTACTCATCATTCATGATGTCATTATTCTTATGTTTGAGCTTATCTATAGTTTTTGGAAATGTCAGTCTGGTCATGAAATTCTCCTGTAAAAATAGGGGGTAGCTATTTATACTAAAAGGTGAAAAAGTAAAAAATGTAAAATGATTTTGAAATTGTTTTACCACCTATTTGAGAGGGAAATAACACGTTGGATAAAAGGTATTTTTCCGACCTCAACAATGTATAATTCTTTTTTCAAATGTTTTTATTTGCTCTTTCGATCACTCGTGATAAAAATAGGATTTTGGGAAAATATTTTTTCCTGTAGTTTTTTAGTTTGAAAAAATCATGCCTGATTTATGAGGACTAGATTCATCTGAGAGATTGTATTAATCTATCAGATTTTACCAATAATAATTACTTTTTGATTTTTGCTTTAAACTTTAAAATTCATATTTTAAGTTCGTGTTTTTTATTTTTCTTTAAAGAATTTTTGCTGATTTGGACAGTTCACTGTTTCAGGTTGTTTTGGCTTATTTAAGTGATGGTAACCTTTTGGTTACCTTGATTTTTTTAGGGCGATTTCTGGCTGATTTTAAAAAAGGGCTTAAAAAATTTGAAAGTTTATTAATTGGGTGATTTTATCTTTAAACTATTGAATTGGACGTATTTAGTTGATTTTAGTTAATTGAAAAAAATAATCCAATCTAAGTTGTGTTAAACGAGTGGATAATCCAATTATTTTTTAGATTTGACATGCAATACCAGTGAAATTGATTTTTTAAAAGAGCATTCAAATTAGCTTATTTCAATTGTTTAATCTTGGAATGGTTAGTCAAGAATTTTTTGAAATTATAATTTCTTTTAGATGTTTTAAAGATTTCTGTTATCTTTTTTGCAAGAAATTTATTGGATTTGGATAATTTTGCAAATTTTGATATAATCAAACATAATTGAGTAATAGGAAAGTATATATTAATAATTAGATAAAACTTTAGTATATAGTATAGATGTAAAAGTAATCTGTACTAATTTATGCTTTAAGTTCATTTAAGTTTATTTTAGTAAAAAATAACTGCTTAAAGCTAATTTCATTTAATTCAAAAGGAGTTAAATTTAAGCTTAAAAATCTGATAGATTAATACAATCTATCAGAATTCAGACATCGGATTCGGCTTCTTTTTGAAGAAAATGATATTTTTTGCAAATTTTTAGAAAAAAATTTGCATTTAAAAAAATCCATTATGGAGGTAAAAAAATGTCAAGAAAATATTTTAGTATATTTCTATTGATGGTTGTTATGATTTGTTGCGTTAGTGCAGCTAGTGCAACAGATGGAGATAACATAACTGTTCCTGAAGATACAGATGTCATTGAAGTAGATGACGCTGTAGATTCAGTTGGGACTGTTGAACAAAATCGCGGTACTGACACTTGTGATGGCACTGATTGTAATTGTGAAATTGAAACACCAACATTGCCAACAACTTCAAACTCAATTACTTTAAACACAAGTAATTATGGAGATAAATTCACTGATTGTGTCTTTAATGATGCAAGTGTAGATGAAGTAATTTTTGATAATGGTAATTATATTTCAACAAATTACACAACTCTTAAATTTAACCAAACAATAAAAATTACCGCAACTGGTGCTACTTTTAATAATATTGGATTTGAATTTTTACACGACGGAATAGTTTTAAATGGTGCAACCATAATTATAAACGCTCCTGAAAATAATGATTTCTATGCAATTGATATTGAAGGTGCAAGTAATAGTATTATAATTAACAATAAAATAAATTATACCTGTGGCTTTGATAATGATGTAAACTATAATTACGCAATCAAAGCTATGGACAGTGAAAACTTAACAATATATGGAAACGAAATTAATGCAACTGTACCACTCAAACAACCTAATTGGTATGCAGTAAGCACTATTGCATCCGATTACGTTGCAGGTGTAGCAGTTGGATCATGTAATAATTTTAGATTTGATAAAAATAACTTAACTGTAATTGGAAACAAACGTGTTGGAGGTTTCCCAACATTAGATGCATTTATCATAGCACAATCTGCGAATGCAAAAATACGTGGAAATACTATCCGTGAATCAGATACAGTAACAACTACTAATCAATACAGTTATATCTATGGTATTGATGCTTACACATGTAATAATTTAACAATTTGCAGCAATAATGTAATCATGAACGGTAATATATCTAACACTACTTATCAAGGTAATGGAACTGGTGCTGCATACTGTATACAACTCACCGGACCACATACTGGTGTAAAAATATGTAATAATAATTTAACTACAAAAAATCAAGGACCTAACTTAGGTATTTACTCTCAAAACTATTATGGTGAAACTAGTATTACTGTTTGCGGCAATCATATTGACGTAACTGGTAAAGCTGGTAGTGATCCATGGTCATTAGTATCTGGTATGGAATTACAAGATAATTATGCTGATGTATATGGTAACACTATTGATGTAACTAATGTAGATGGTGCAACAGGTGGTTATATTTATGGTATAAGTTACTGTCAATCTACTTCAGGTAATCATACTTATAATATTACTAATAATACTGTTAGAGTTCCTGATGGAGAATATGCAGTATATTTAGATGGGGTAACTGGTAGTAATGTTAGTTATAATTATTTGGTAGCTGAAAGAAATGAGGGGGATAGTGCAGTTGAAATTATTGGAGATTCAACTAATCACATAGGTAACAATACTCCATGATTTGAGAGAAAATTTTAATTTTCTCTCTTTTTTGATTAACATGAATTTGAGAAGAATATTTTTGGCATTAATAATATTTTCAGTATTTATTTCATTTAGTATGGTTTCAGCTTCAGAATTAGATTTTAATTTGGAAGATTCCCAAACCACTATTGATGATTCAAATATTGGCACTATTGATGATTCATTAAATCAATTAGAAGATATAAGTTCGGAAGAAGAAATCTCTTCTGAAAATGAGGAATCAGAAGGGAATTCTCATAGTATCTATGTTGGAAAAAACATCACTACTGATGGAAACGGTTCAAAAGAAAATCCTTATAATAATTTAGATTTAGTGCAATCAAACTATGGGGAAACCTCAGATAAAATTATAATAAATATGTTTGAAGGAACTTATTTTATCGGGTCTGAGTTAACATTTAAAACAAATGATTTAAAAATAAATTCTGTAAATGGTACTGTAATATTGAAAAATCTATATAATGAAGCTAATAAAAAAGAGGCTATATATTTAACTACTTCTGGGGCTAATTTTACAATGTCAAATATTACATTTGACATGTCTGATTTCACTATAAAACAAGGAAAAAATAATGATTTTTCACCATTTAGAGGCAATGGTTATTCAAATGTAGTATATGATAACTGTGTCTTTATTGGAATAAATGTTTTAACTGAGTTTAATGATAAGAATAATAATATTTTATTTGAGCGTTGTAGTTTTATTAGTTCTCAAAAGGGTAAATTTTTGTATTATTCAGTATATAGTAATATAACTTTTAGGTATTGTAAATTTTTAGCTGGATTTGAGGGTATTGCATCAGCGAGTTCTCCTAAAGAAAATAGTGTTATTTATGATAGTAACTGGTTTGGTCAAAATAGTATAACTAAAACTTATTTTTTCACTGTTGATGGTGCTCAAAGATATAAAAATTTTGCTTGTTATTCTTTTACAAGATATGCAATATTAGAAGTTTCTGAATCTTATTTAGGTGATGATAAATATGAAATATTTGGTCAATTGATGTGGAATGATTCAACTACAGATAATATTGATCAATTAGGACCAATGACAGTTTATTTATCTGCAGATTCAGGTGATATTCCGGAAACAGTAATAATGAAAAATGGTACATTTAAAGTTACTTATGTTGCACAATCAGATAATCATAAAATAACCATTTCATTAGATAATCAAAATATCACAATAAATAATAATGTTAATTTTACTTTAGATTCTCCAATAACTAATTATGGAGATAAGCAAAATATAACTGTAACATTCAATGATAATATTAATGGTACAGTATATATTATTGTTAATAATAAAACTTATTATAAATATTGTGATAATCAGAATAATATAACTATTGATATTGATGATGTATTATCTAAAGGTAGTTATGATGTTTCTGTAAATTTTGTAAGTGATAAAATTCTTTATCGTCCAACAGAAATTAATGCAGCAGGAATAGAAACTACTAATTATAGGTTATTTGGAGAAATTGACAATGTTGGTTTTAATAGTACAAAACTTATTGTTTTAGGATTTGACTCAAAAATTAATATTGATAATGAAAGTGATGTTATTGTTGTAACTTTAACTGATTCTGAAGGTATCCCTATTAAAGGCGCTACTGTAACTTATAATACTACTTCTGGTGTTGAAGGTTTTAATGTAACTGGTAATGATGGTAAATTTAATATTATTGGTTTAAATGGTGAATTCACAATCAATGTAACTTATGCTGGTAATGAATCAAACAATCCATCCAATAAATCAGCTTCATTCAATTTCAAACTTCCAGCTGTAAAAACAACACTCACTATTAACTCTACTGAAAAAGGAATTGTTGTTATTACTGTAGTCGATAATGAAAATAAACCAATTGCAAACCTTGAAGTAAAATACAGTATTAATAAGGGTGCAAACAGTACCAATACTACTGGAGCAGATGGAACAATTTCTATTCCAGTAACTGGTGAAGGTGAAATTAAAGCTTACTTTGAAGGAAATGAAGCTTATCTAACATCTGAAAATTCCTACAAATATAACTTCACCGAAACAACACCAGATACAAATGGAACTTCCACAGGCACTGGTAAAACAAATACCAATAAACAAACCACTACTAAAAAAGTAACTAAAAAAGCTACTAAAATCACTGCAAGTAAAAAAACTTTTAAAGCAAAAACTAAAACTAAAAAATACACAATTACTTTAAAAGCTGGAAAAACTGCAGTTAAAAAAGTAAAAGTTACTATTAAAATTGGTAAAAAAACTTACAAAGCAACTACAAACAGCAAAGGTAAAGCAACCTTTAAAATCACTAAATTAACTAAAAAAGGTAAATACACTGCTGTTATTAAATTTGCAGGAAACAAAAACTACAAAGCAACCAATAAAAAAGTAAAAATCACAGTTAAAAAATAGGGACAACTAAAAATCCCTATTAATTTTTTTATTTTATATATCACGTTTATCTCTTAATCAAATTCATTATAACATAAAAACAGGAGGATAAAAAGCTATGGATTTAAAAAAATTATTTTTTATATTATTAATTTTATCATTAATTTTTTCGATTTCTGCAGTATCAGCATTAGAAAATAATACTTCTGAAAACACAGAATCTATTGAATCAGAAATAAATGAAATTACTGAACAAAATAATTTAAAAATTTCACAGGATATGCAGATATCATTACAAAAGGAGAATTCTCGTGTCATCTATGTTGGTCAAAATAAAACAACAAATGGGGGAAATGGAACTCAAAATAATCCCTTTAATTCATTTGAACTAGCATGTAACAATTTGAGTGGTGAAGAAAAAGTTGAAATAAATGTTTATAATGGGTCATATTATCTTGATTCAGATTTGAAATTTAACACAAGTAATTTAATTATTACGGGAATGGATAAAGTAACAATAAAAAATTTAAAAAACGAATCGGGGGTCTATGCATCATTTGGTTTAACTTCATCAAATGGAAATTTCACATTTAATAATCTTATTTTTGATGGAGTAAATTTTCAATTAACTGCATTTAAGGCTTTCAATGTTTTTAAGGGAAATGCAAATTTAGGAATATTTAATAACTGCACATTCATTAATTTCACAAGTACTTACATTGTAAGTGGTGTTTTTGATAAAAAGTTTAATAATTGTAATTTCATTGGAGTGTCTAATAAATTAGGATTTTTCGGTCTTCATGAAAAGTTTAATATGGAATTTAATGATTGTGTTATTTCAGCATTATCATTTGGTAATAATGATTTCAGCATACATGCAAATATCATATTCAATAATGTTTGGTTTGGTTCAAATAATCTTCCAGGATATGTTTATTATAGGGGATGTGATGATAGAGGATATTGGGTATATGGACAGATGTTTACTGTTAACCGTTATGCCATATGGTCTGCATCAGAAAACTATATTGGAAATGATACATTTGAAATCTTGGGTAAATTAACATGGAATGATAGCACTACTGAGGGGATTGAAAAATTATCTCCTATGACTGTTCAGTTATCTTCAATAACTGGTAATTTAACAAAGAATAATGTAACTTTAGAAAATGGAACTTTTAAAGTAATTTATAAAAGCAATTCTAAGGACAATTTAGTTAATGTAGTTTTAGATAATGAAGAATTTGATTTAAAATTTTCAAAAGATATTAGTGCATCTGTTATTCCAATAACTTATGGAGATGATCAAAATGTCACTGTCAAATTACCTAAATCAGTAAATACTATTGTTTATATTTCAGTCAATAATAAAACATATGAAGTAACTGTGAATAATTCTAATATTTTCAATTTCACAATTCCTGATGAATTATTGGCTGGTAGTTATCAAGTGGATATTAAAATTAACGACACTGTTAATCATATTTATGGGGTTAATTCAACTCAATGGATAATATCTAAAATCAACAAGGAATTATTAATTAGCACTCCAATAGGATCTAATATTGAAGATAAACAAATAACAATAACAATATTATTAGAAGATGATGCTAATGGAAATATCACTGTTATCTGTGGAGATAAAAATATAACACAAGAAGGTAATGGAGGTATTGTAGATGTAAACATTTCTAAAATATTGCATGCAGGTAATAACCACATTACTGTAGTATATTCAGGTAATAAAAGATATTTGAATCAGACTAAAAAAGATATAATCACAGTTAATGGTGTTAATCCAAAAATGAACATTACCAAACCATTAAATCCATACGTTGATGATAAAGAAATAAATATCACAGTTGCACTACCTGTAAACGCAACAGGGAATCTCACAATCAGAGTAGATAATAAAAACATCACAATTTATAATATTAAAAATGAAATGAGCGTTGATATATCAAGTTTACTTTGTGGTGGAGATAATACTGTTTATATTAGGTATTCTGGTGATGGATGGTGGACTAATCAACTCCAAAAAATAAGTGTATTTGTTAATAAGTTAACTCCTGACATGACTGTAAATATCACCCAAACTACTGTTAAAGTTGGAGAAAACATAACTATTAGATATAACTTGCCATCAAATGCAAGAGGAAATCTCACTGTAAAAATTAATGATATTGTTTACAATTTCACTACTTCAGATAAAAAACTAAATGTTTTAGGATTAATTTCCGGATTAAATAACATTAACATTACATATCTTGGAAATAATATCTATGATCCAAAATCAGTTATTACTAATTTTACAGTAGAAAAATGGGACATTCCATTAAATCAAATAAAAATCACAGTAACTAATCACACAACTCCCACATTTGCTATTAATTTAGTTGATGATGCAAATGGTAATGCAGTTATCTTAATTAATGGAAAACATCATAATCTTGCTGTTATTAACGGTAATGGAAATTTAAAAATAACTGATTTAACTCCTAATAATTATAATGCTTTATTTACATACGATGGAGATAATAAATATAATGGTTTTAGTAAAAATCTAATGTTTAATGTTCCAAAACCGATACTGAAAGCAAATGACATGAATATATTGTACACTAGCGGTTTAAAATATACGGTTAAAGTAACTGCAAGTGATTTACCAGTAGTTGGAAAACCAGTAATTTTCACCATTAATGGTGTTAAAACAACTGTTTTTACAGATAGTAATGGTTTTGCAAGTATTAAAATTAATTTACCTCCAAAATCAACAAAGTATACAATTTCAGCAGAATATCAGGGAGTTATAATAAAAAATAAAGTTAAAGTAAACAGCATTATCAAAGCTAAAAACATTAAAGTTAAAAAATCAGCTAAAACTTTAATAATCAAGGTATCCTTGAAAAAAGTTGATGGAAAATATTTGAAAGCTAAAAAATTAACATTAAAAATCAAAGGAAAAACTTACCAAGCTAAAAGTAACAAGAAAGGTGTTGTGACTTTTAAAATTAAGAAAAATATTCTTAAAAAATTCAAAAAAGGTAAAAAATACAATTACAAAGTCACTTACCTAAAAGAATCAGTTAATAAAAAAATTATTGTAAAATAATGGGAGATTTGGAGAAATGAATTTTAAAAAATTATCTGTTTTCATATTATTAATATTAGTTTTAGGATGTGGTATGGTATCAGCAAGTGAGATTGCTGATAGTCAAAACCAAACTGTAACTGATGAATCTCCTTTAAGTGACAATGATATTATCCAAGATAATCTTCTTGAATCAACCCCCTCAGAAGAATTATCAGAAAATAGTGATGAAATTGTTGTTGAAAATTGGGAGGAACTACAATATTATTGTTCACTTAAAGATAAAGATTATACCTTAAAATTAAAGGAAAATACAAATTATTATCCAACCAAACCCTCTGATGCTAATTTTCAAATTAAAGTATATAATAATGTTAAAATCATTGGAAGTAAAGGGTCATATATTGGTGATAAATCATCCAATCCTTCAACAATCAGTTATACTGCTATTGTTGTACCAGATAATTATAAATCAAGTATTTATTTGGAAAATGTCACTTTCAAATGGATTAGTGCTGCAAACTCACCTGATGGGTTGTTTCTCCAGATGGGTGGAAAATATGAAAGTGTGATTAAAAATTGTAATTTTACAGATATTAAAGTTTCTCATGGTCATGCTACAATTGTTTATCTTAAAAAAGGCACTGCACGCTTGGAGAACTGTTCATTCATTAACTGTACTAGTGGTTATGGTGTTGTAAGTGTCTATGATCCAAATAATGTTAAAAATGTTAAAATGATTGTAAGAGACTGTTACTTTGAAGGTAATTATGCAACTACTGAGCCAGGTTGTATTAATAATTGTGGTATTTTAGAGGTTTATAATTCAACATTTTACAAGAATCGTGCTTTTTGGTGGGCAGGAGCCATACATACTCACAGTAGTGGTAACACTACAATTTTTGATTCAAATTTCACAGATAATGTTGCTGGATGGAATGGTGGAGCATTATACACTTACAGTTATCTGCAAATATACAATTCCATTTTCAGTGGAAATAACTGTACTACTGATAATGGTGGAGGTGCTATAGGTGCATGTACCTATCAATCAAATCCTCATATCTATATTGAAAAATGTTTATTTGAAAATAATGCTAATAATTGCTGGGCTCCTGATTCATTATCTTCAGGTACTGGTCGTGGTGGAGCAATATCATTAATGGATGAAGGTTCACTGGAAGTTCATGATACTACATTCATTGCTAATTCTGCATCTATAGGTTCCGCTATTTGTGCAAATGCAGTTAGAGAATATGGTTCTCCAGATGTTATATTAACAAATAATTCTTTTATTAATCATACTAGAGTAGGTGATACATTAATTGTTAAAGTTGAAGATACAATTGTGGTCATTGAGGATAATTATTTTTATGGAAACTCTATAGTGTTTGATAATCTGGGTTTGGAAGCTCTTGAGGTCGATAAGGATTATGCAACATTGAAAGTGACAAGCAGCATTAAAAATCCTGGATATTATGATTCTGATATTTTGGATAAGACATTGTATGATGTTTATGTTAATGATGAGTATGTTAAAACTGTTGATTCCAGTGTTTTCAGGGTTGATTTTGATGATTGGGATACTTGTGATGTTTATGTTATTCCAACAATTTCCAATCAGAAATCCAACAGCGTTCATTTAATCAGTACTCGTGATTATATTTTCGTCTCATCAAAAGGCAGTGATGAAAACAATGGTGTTTCAAGGGATACTCCAGTTTATTCAATTAACCGGGCATTGGAGCTTGCAAGTGAATGCCAGAGCATCATACTTTTAGATGGTTTTTACGATGAAGGGGAACTTGTTGTCGGGTATGATTTGCTCATTAAGGGTGAAAGTGATGCAACATTGACTAAGACTACTCATTTCACTGTAAATTCAAATCAATTCACAATCAAGAACATGAAAGTATCTAATTTATCCTCTTCAGTTTTCATCAATCAGGAAAACGGAAACTTGTCTGTTGAAAATTGTATTTTAGCTGATAATCATGATTCAGTGCTTTTCAGCTCAAAAAATACCACTGTCTTAAAGTCAGTTATCTTAAACAATAATGTTGTAATTGACAATAATGGCTTTGCATTGGTTAGAAATTCAGTATTGCTCAACAACACTAAAGTCATTGATAATGATGTGGTCAACATTGATTTGGATTATAACTGGTGGGGAAACACTTTAGATAACATTTCCAAACCTGCAGACTTAAACATTAACAATTGGTTGATTTTAAATTTAACAAGTAATCTTGATGAATTGGAACAGGGACAATCTGCTAAATTACAATTTAATATTTTCCTAATTGAAGACAATCATATTACTAAATACAATGATTTGAAAAGGTTCAATCTTGAAATCACTTGTGAAAATTCCACAGCAAGTAAAAATATCATAGGTTATGATTCTTCAATCATTTATACTCAAAGCGAAGTCTCCGATAGTCTTTTAACCGTAAGATTTAATGATATTGTCATAACAAAGTCATTCAAGTTTTTAAAATCAAATCCGAATATTGAAATTAAGTTTTCAAATATAATGTACAATGATGATTTAATCATCACTGTCACTGCTCCGGGAGACATCACTGGGGATATTTCAGTTAGTGTTGGCGGGGAAACCACTGTCAAACCTCTTTCAAACGGAGTGAAATTCACATTCAAGTATCTGACAGCAAGTAAGTACGATATCACTGTAAAATATGAGGGTAATGGCAAGTATTTGGCTCAAACAATTAACTCCGAGGTTACAGTCAGCAAGTATGCTTCACAGACTTCTGTTAGCGTTGGCGCTGTTAATGTTGGTGGAGACATTCTAATCACTGTCACTACCAGTCGTGGTACTGCAGGCACTGTAAACCTTTCAATAAATGATATGGTCAGTGAAGTGTTGAGTCTGACTAATTGCGAAGCAACATATACTTTTAAAAATGTTGGCCGTGGAGATTATCTTATTAAGGCTCATTATAATGGTAATGAGAGGTTTTTGGAAAGTGAATCATCATATTTCCTTGAAGTGGACAATCAGGATCCTGTCATCAGCGTTCACATCAATGACACCAACTATGGTGAAACAGGTATTGTTGAAATCGATTTGAATGATGAAACAGCTTCAGGTGAAGTAACAGTCAGTGTTGATGGCATCACAAATTCCTCTAAACTTGTAAACGGTAAGGCTATGATTTATCTTAGTGGGGCTGATGCTGGAGTAAACAAGAATGTCACAGTCTTTTATTCAGGTGATGACACTTACTTTAACAAGACTGTAAATGCAAGCATGACAATATTCAAGAACAATTTCACTTTTGAAATTTCCTCCGAGGACATTTACATAGGCCATGATGCAGTCATTACAATTATTGTCCCGTCAAGAACTAGTGGTAACTTCACAATCAATGATGTTGTATTGTCCATTCCATTGTCCGGTGAGGTTACATATGTCATTCCGGATTTGGCTGTTGGTAACTATACAATTACTGCTGAGTATAATGGTAATAACTATTTCACTGTTAGAAACTCAACTTCATTCACTGTTTTCGAGTATCCTTATGCTCAATGGAGCAATGATGGTGCAGACACTGAAAACACACAGAAAACAGATTATGCTGCTGGCTCTAATGGTGCCATTTCTTGGAGTAATCAAGTCAACAGTACCGTGATAACAAATATTGTAATTGATAGTGAGGGCAACTTATACATTGCCACAACCAATGGAATTTATTCATATGATTCTAATGGTAGTTTGAGATGGATTTATGAGTCTGACGGTCGTATCGGTAACTTTTCAGGTCTTTCACTTGGTCGTGATGTAATCATATCTCCAAGGGCAGGAGATACAATATATCTGATTAGAAACACCTTGAATCTGGTTAACCAGACAACCGGTGAGAAATATGGTGATTCCAATATTTACCAGGCTTCAAGCATATTTGTTCCAGTAATTGATTCCAATGCGAACATTTACACTGTTAGTGAGTATCAGTTTGAAGCGCAAGGATACAATCTGGTCATCACTCCATTTAAGATATGGGAAGGTGGAGGAAGTCCTATTCAAATCAGTATGGGTACTGTCAAGCCGATTGCAGCTCCAAGTTTCAATAGTGTTGTTATTGCAGTATTGTGTGAAGGAACTCTCATGATTATTGATGCAGATACATTGAAGGTCACCTCCATGAAGACCGGTAACTTTAAAAATGTCAGGCCGGTGATTGGTGATGGTAATATCATTTATTCAATTGTCGGTGATTCTGTTTATGCATTTTCAACTAGCGGTGCATCATTGTGGAATATCAGGATACCTGGTGGCTCAGGTGAACATCTATTATTGGATAATGATTTGGGATTGTATGCTACTAACGCTGAAGGCAAACTATACATGTTTGATTTGTTCACTCATGAAGCAAGCTTAATCAGTGATTTAAGCATTACTTCAGGTATTCTAATCGATGCTGATCATAACCTGTACTTTGGCTGTGGAAATATGTTTTATGCAATCGATTCAGAAGGTAATGTTTTATGGAAAACTGATTTGGGTTCTAAAGTCACAGGTAATCCTGTCATGAACAAGGATGGAATTATCTATGTGACTACTGAGGATAATAAGTTGTTTGCTTTGGGAAATGCAACTGTGGATATTAATGATACTAATTCAACTCCATCAGCAAATGACACCAACGCTTCCAGTGATACCAATCCTTCCAGCGGAACCAATTCAACTCCAAGCAATACCAATCCGTCCAACGGAGGAAGTAATTCTGGAACTAGTTCAACAACTAAAGTAATCAAGAAATCCTCAAAAATAACCGCCAAGAAGAAAACATTCAAAGCAAAAGCAAAAACCAAAAAATACACAATCACATTGAAGTCAGGCAAGTCCCCAATCAGGAAAGTCACTTTAACCATAAAGATTGACAAGAAAACATTCAAGGCCAAAACAAACGCTAAAGGTAAAGCCACTTTCAAAATTAAACTGAAAAAGAAAGGAAAATACACTGCTAAAATCACTTTCAAGGGAAACGCCCACTACAAGGCCACATCCAAAAAAATCAAAATCGTTTTGAAATAGGGATTCCTATCCCTATTTTTAATGGTTTCCGTTCACTCACATTAACTTTATATGCTTTTTTTTAACAATATCTTTTTAAGACTTTTCATCGTTTGGCTGTTGATTTTATAATTTGGCTGACGAGGAGGTTTTTAAGATGCTTTTTAAAAATGATTTGGAGTTAATTGAGAGTTTTCACATCAAGTCCGGCCACAGCGCAAATTCAATCAAGTCATACAATACGGTGTTCAACAACTACCGCAGCTATCATGACCTGAGCCTGTGCGAGCTTCTGGATGAGGCCATATCCGAGCAGGAAAATAATGTTCCCGAAAACCGGCTGAGGATTTATGACCGCATCATGGATTTCAGGAATTTCCTGATTGAAAACTATACCGGCAACACCATTTCAAATTCCATAAGCAAGATCAAGACGTTCTATCATTACAATCGTGTTCGCATACCTTTCATTCCGCCTTTGAACCGCAAATCCATCAGGAAAAACGATGCGATTTCCTTTGGCGAGCTTCTAACAAAGGATGAGATTAAATCCGCATTGGAGATTGCTGATGATGAGCTGAGGCTGTGGATACTTGTGATGGTGTCATCAGGCTCCACCAGACGTGACGCAAAGTCCATGACAAACAGGACACTTTTTGAGGGTACAATGGCATATCACCGAAAGGACAATTTCCGTGATGCCGTTAAGTACCTTTCCCGCAAGGACAATGTGGTGTGCACCTGCAGGCTTGTCCGCTCAAAGACGGACACTCCCTACTACACTTTCCTAAATCCCGAGTGCGTTCAGGCGATTGCAAAAGTGAAGCTTAAAAAAGGTGACTTTGATTTGGACGGGTGCCTTTTGAAGTACAGTCTGAATCATGTCAACCACAAGTTCAAGACAATCAATGACATGCTAGGATTGGGTGAGGTCGGAGGCTTTTCAAAGTTCCGTCCGCATATGATGAGGAAGTTTCACGCCTCCCAGCTCAACCAGGGCTCAGGGGCGGATAACCTGGATATGGATCTTGTCGATTTGCTGCAGGGAAGGTCAAGGTCAAGGACACGTGATGCCTACTTCAAGGACAATCCCGAAGAGCTTAAGGCGAAGTATGTCCGGGCGATGAACAACATCTCGCTTTATAGAAGGTATGAAAGCAGGGTTGCGGCCGGCGGGATGAAGGTCGTGTCAATGCCGGTTGAGTGAAAATCAGTGTGAACATTTCACCAGATTGGGACGGTTTGGGTAGGATACATTATGCCAATATATCAGAAATCCGGGCATAATCTGAGCTTTTTTTGTAAAACCATATTCAGCTAAATAAAGTTGTGAGTATTGCATTTAAAGTAATGCTAATTTAAATTACTTTAATTAATATACAATTGAACTTTATTCACTATACTATATGGTGTATAAATAATATAAATATTTCTAAAAACAATAAACAATAATTAAAAGCTATTTTTTTAAAAAAATAAAATAAAAGCCAGCAACATTAAAACCAAAAAACAATAAATGATTATTTAAAATATTACTGGCTTAAAACTGATTTTTGAAGTTAATTCAACATTTCACACCATTTCCAAAATCGGATAGATTGGCATAATGTATACTTGAAGCCGTATTCATTTGATAAAAAAACATGGAAACGTTAACATGAAATTTAATAAATATTTAATATGCGCTTTATTTTTAGTGTTAATCTGCTGTATTGGCGCTGCAAGTGCTGCTGAGGCTGAGGATGTTGTTGCGGCAGATGATGCTATTGATGAAGAGGTCACTGAAGCAGTTGATGTTTCAGATGAGGTTGTTGATGATTCACTTGGTGTGAGCGAAGAGCCTGCATTGAGTGATGGGGAAGATACTAGTTCTGATGAAGGATATGTTATTTATGTTGGACATAACAATAAAACTGTAAACGGTAATGGGTCAAAAGAAAATCCTTTTTCAAATTTTCAATTAGCATGTGATGATGTTAAAGATGGGAAGAATAATGTTACTATAAATGTTTATGATGGTGAATATAATATTGGTTCTGGATTAGAATTTAATGTTACTAATTTACATATACGCGGATTAGGTGATAATGTAACTATTGCTAGTATTAATCCTGGAAGCAAAACTTTTGTAACTTGTGAGTATTTCAGTTTATCAACTGGAGGTTCATTTACATTATCTGACATTACTGTTAAAACTCATTATCCTAGTGGAAATAAACATACAGACCAAAGGAATAAAAATCCTTCATTTGTAATATTTAATGGGGCTACTGTGTTAGCAACATTTAATAACTGTATTTTTGAAGATGCAGGTAATTTTTTATATGTGGATTCTTCAAAAAAATATACCTATAATTATATTTATAATGGCTGTTCATTCATTGGAGATAATTTATATCAGGGTTTATGGTATAACAATGTAACATTTAAAAATTCAGCAATTCTTGATAATGGTAAGTTTCTTAAAACTTATGGAAATACGGTAATTTTTGATAATTGTTTAATTTCAGATGATCATTATTCTTATGGTACTGATTATTATACAATTTATAATTGTTATGCTCCTAAATTCAGTGCAGATATTAATTATCTTGGAAGTAACTCTTTTGAAATTGAGGGTAATTTAAGTGTTGAAGATGGTGCATCATTTAACTTTGAAAATTTACCTCCAATCAAGATTTCTTTAACTTCTTGGATTTTAAAGACTATATCTCCGGTTTATAATCCTAATGACATTCAAAAGATTACTCAAGTTAGGAAGGATATTCAAAGAGAAGTCTTTTTAAATAATGGTACTTTTAAATTGAGTTATACTTCAGGGTCTCCTATTGAACATGATGTAGGTTCTTCATATGTGCTTTTAGATTCTACTGGAGATTATGATTTTGTAATTGATGTAACTTTTGCAGGACAAACCACTAGGTTAACATATAATTATGTAAATGTTTCTGCATATGCTCCTAGCATTTCATATGGTGATGCTCAAAATGTAACTATTACATTTTCAGAGGAACAAAATGGAATAATATATGTTAATGTAGATAATAATAAGACTTATAACAAAACATTAGATTATCAAAAAGAAGTGATATTTAACATACCTGAACTATTGTCTGTAGGTTGTCATAATATTACAGTATCATTTATTGATTCAGAATCTAAAGTTTATAGTTTTAATACAACTAATTTAACTATTTCTAAAGTTTTAGAATATGATTTTAATGCAACTGTAACTCCAAATGTATATCTTGGTGATAATGTAACTGTAACTCTTAGTTTGCCTGATGGTGCTACTGGTAACGTTACTGTTAAAGTAGGTGATAATGAAGCTAAAACATTTGATATTAATGATATAATCAGTATTGATGGTTTTATAGCTGGAGATAATGTAGTTAACATTACTTATAATGGTGATGATGTTTATTATGCTAAAAGTATTGTAAAAACTATTGTTGGATTTGTTAGACCAACTACACTTGCAGCATCTGATGTAACAACAACCTATAACGTTACTAAAGAACTGGTTATTACTTTAACTTCCAATGGTGATGCTTTAGCTAATAAAAAGATTAATGTTGTTGTTGGCTCTATTAATAAGACTTTAACTACTAATGCTAGCGGTCAGGTTAGTTTAGATATTTCTTCTTTAACTCCAAACAATTACACTGCAAACATTGCTTTTGCAGGAGATGAATTATATAACAAATCCAGTACAACAGCAAAAGTTACTGTAAAAGAGGAAATAAAAACAAATATCACTATCCCAGAAATCACTGCTGGAAAAACAACCACAACTACCATTAAATTACCTCAAAATGCAACAGGTAATATTACTGTAATAGTTGATGGAAATGTTACTGGTGTTGAAAATCTAACTAACGGTAGTGCTACTGTAACTATTCCGGAATTATCTGCTGGAAAACATAACATAACTATATCTTACTCTGGTGATGCTAATTATGCAGGATTTGCTCAAACTTCTGCTGTAGAAGTTAAAGAACCAGCAAAACCAACTACACAACCAGATAATCAAAAACCAACTACTGTTAAAAAGACTGCTACAAAAATAACTGCTAAAAAGAAAACCTTTAAGGCTAAAAAGAAAGTTAAAAAATACACTATAATTTTAAAAGCTGGTAAAAAAGCAGTTAAAAAAGTGCAAGTTATTTTAAAAATTGGTAAGAAAATATTCAAAGCAAAAACTAATGCTAAAGGTAAAGCAACCTTTAAAATCAAAAAACTAACTAAAAAAGGTAAATACACTGCTAAAATCACATTTAAAGGAAACAAGCTTTACAAAGCATCTAGTAAAAAAGTAAAAATCACTGTAAAAAAATAGAGAACTAAAAACTCTCTATTTTATTTTTATTTTTTAAAAATCTATTTTCATGCTTATTAAATTTATCATTTTACTCACAATATATAAAATCTAATTAATGGAGGTTTACAGGAGTTATGAATTTTAAAACAATATTTTGCTTAATATTAATAGTTTTCATAATAAGTTCAATGAGTATTGTCTCTGCGATAGATGTGGATAATAATACTGATATTGAAACACAATCAGATGCAACTTTAAATGAAATTAATGAAAAAAATCATTTAGAAACCTCAGATGATACACTCCTCTCTGAACACGAAGATTCGCATATAATTTATGTAGGTCAAAACAAAACAACAGATGGTGGAAATGGAACAGAGGATAATCCATTTAACTCATTTGAACGAGTATGCAACAATTTAACTGGAGAGGAAAAAGTAGAAATAAATGTATATAATGGGACATATTATCTAGATTCAGATTTAAAATTTAACACAAATAACTTGATCATCACTGGAGTAGGGGAAGTGTTGATTAAAAATTTAAGAAACGAAGCAGGAGCTTATTCATCATTTGGTTTAACTTCAACAAAAGGAAATTTTACATTTAATAATCTTATTTTTGATGGATCAAATTGTTCATCTTTTCATACTAATGCAAATAGGGCATTCAATGTTTTTAAAGGAACTGCAAAGTTAGGAGTATTTAATAACTGCACATTCATTAATTTTACAAATACCTATATTCTTCCAGGGGTTTTTGATAAAAAGTTTAATACTTGTAACTTCTTGGGAATATCTAATCAATTAGGAGATTCTAATCCAAGACAACAGTTTAATATTGAATTTAATGATTGTGTTATTTCAGCATTATCATTTGGTACTAATGATTTCAGCATGCATACAAATATTATATTTAATGATGTTTGGTTTGGTTCAAATACTCTTCCAGGTTATGTTTATTACAGAGGATGTGATGATAAAGGAGCTTGGGTAAATGGACAAATGTTTACTGTTAACCGTTATGCAATTTTTTCTGCATCAGAAAACTATTTGGGAGATAATGCCTTTGAAATTATAGGGAAATTAACATGGAATGATGGGACCAATGATGGATTTGAAAAATTAAATCATATACTAGTTAAATTATTTTCAAAAACAGGAAATTTATCCAATGAAGCATTTATTGAAAATGGTACTTTTAAAGCAATCTATAAAAGCAATTCAATTGATAATGAAATATTTGTTGAATTAGACAATGAGGAGTTAAGCTTAAATTTTAAAAATGATATTAAAGTTATAGCAGGTAATATCTGTTATGGTGATGATCAAAATATTACAATTATTTTACCTCCGATTTCATCCAGTTCAGTTAATATTACAGTAAATAATAAAACCTATGAAATAAAGGTTATTGATTCATCAACATTTAATTTCACAGTTCCTGATATATTAAATGCAGGCACTTATAAAATTGAAGTTTTAATATCTGATAGTAATAATCATATCTATGGGTATAATTCCACAAATTGGACTATTTCCAAAGTCAATAAAGAATTTCATATCGTAAATCCTGTTGGCGCTACTATTTCAGATAATAATATTTATATCAGTCTTTTATTCGAAGAAGATGCTTCAGGATACATCACCTTAACTGTTGGAAATAAAAATATTACTCATGAAATATTTGGAGGAAATAACTTAATTGATATTTCAAAATTAATCTCCATTGGAGATAATGAGATTAATATTTTCTATTCAGGAAATGAAAAGTATTTAAATCAAACTAAAATTGACCAGTTAACAGTAAATAAAGTTTTCCCGAATATTAAAATCATAAAACCTGTTAATTCACAGGTTAGTGATAAAAATATAAATATTACAATTGTGCTACCAAATAATAGCACTGGTAATGTCACTATCTTAAACAATGATAATAATTTAACTTATAAGAATTGTCATGGTGAATTAAGCGTAGATATATCTAAATTGCTCAAGGGGGGCAATAATGAAATTATAATAAAATATTCCGGTGATGATTGGTGGGATAGTCAAGTTAAAAAAGAATCAATATATGTATTTAAATTAACACCAAATATTACAGTTAATGTCCTTGAAAATACAAATGTTGCTGAAAGTTCATTTATTCAAGTTACATCATATGATGTGTGTGGAAATATTACACTCATTATCAATGGTAAAGTTTACAATCAAATATTGAATAATGGTGTTGCTACTTTTAAAATCTATGATTTGGCTCCGGGAAACTATAATGCAATTATAACATATATTGGAGATGAAACATATAATGAATTCACCGATAATCTATTTTTCACAATTCCAAAACCGGTTTTAAAAGCAAATGATATGACTATGTCTTATCAAAGCAGTTTAAAATATCGTGTTTTAGTTACTTCAAGTGGAAATCCCGTTATTGCCAAGGCTGTTACAGTAACTGTTAATGGTAAAAGGATTATTGCAAATACGGATAATAATGGTTTTGTAAGTGTTAAAATTGACTTGCCACCAAAATCAACAAAATACTCAATAATTGCAGAATATCAAGGAGTATCTATTGTCAATAAAATTAAGGTCAACAGTATCGTTAAAGCCAAGAATGTTAAAGTTAAAAAATCTGCAAAGGCATTAAAAATCAAGGTTTCCTTGAAAAAAGTAGATGGAAAATATCTTAAAGGTAAAAAAATCACCTTAAAATTTAAAGGAAAAACCTACAAAGCTAAAACAAATAAAAAAGGTGTGGCAACTTTTAAAATCTCAAAAAATATTATTAAAAAACTTAAAATAGGTAAAAAATATAATTACAAAGTTATTTGCCTAAAAGACACAGTTACTAAAAAAGTTACTGTTAAAAAATAAGGTGTGTGGGAAATGAATTTTAGGAATAAATTTTCTATTTTCGTATTATTATTATTTATTTTATCTATTGGTTGTGTTTCAGCAAGTGATATGGAAAATAATAATAATTTAACCGAATATGATGATTCATTTGATTTATCTCAAAATTTAGAAGACTATCAATTGAATCAATCTCAAAATATTCAAAATCAAGATGATGAATTGCTCGGAGCGAATTTCCGGGAGGAGGTTTTATCTGAGAAATCTGATGAAATCACAGTGAACAATTGGGATGAATTGCAATATTATTGTTCACTAAAAGATAAAGATTATGTTTTAAAATTAAAAGAAAACACTAATTATTACCCAACAAATCCAACAGATTCCAATTATCAAATTAAAGTATACAATAATGCGAAGATTATCGGAAGCAATGGGTCTTATATTGGATATTCATCAGCAAGTGCACCAGCAATCAATTATGCTGCAATTGTAGTGCCTGATGGTTATAAATCAAGTATTAATTTGGTAAATGTTAATTTTAAATGGATTTCAGTAAGTTATGGATCTGATGGAGTATTTCTCCAGGTTGGGGGAAAAAGAACAAGTATTTTACAGAATTGTAATTTCAATTATGTAACTACTAATGTTGGTCATTCAACTATAGTTCATTTAAAAAAAGGAACTGCCACATTGGATAATTGTTCCTTTATCAACTGCACTACAGATTACGGATGTGTAAGTGTTTATGATTCCAGTAATGTCAAGACTGTAAGCATGCTGGTTAATAATTGTTATTTTGAAAACAATTATGCTAAAACCGAACCTGGTTGTATCAACAATTGTGGTTCATTAACTGTTTGCAACACTACTTTTGTTAAAAACAGGTCTTTTTGGTGGGCTGGTGCGATTCACACCCATAATTATGGTAATACCACTATTTATGATTCTCATTTCATTGACAATGTTGCTGGATGGAATGGTGGAGCATTATATACTTACAGTTACTTGCAGGTATATAATTCAGAGTTCATTGGAAATAACTGTACCACCAATTCTGGTGGTGGAGCTATTGGTGCATGCAGTTACCAATCCGATCCGCACATATTGATTGAAAATTGCTTATTTAAAAACAATCAAAATTTATGCTGGAGTTTGGATTCACTATCAACAACAGGCACTGGTGCCGGTGGTGCTATTGCAATAATGGATAAAGGTTCAATTACAGTATCTAACACTACATTTATCTCAAATGCAGCTTCAATAGGCAGTGCAATATCTGCACATGCAGCAGGAACTTACGGTTCACCTGATGTTGTAATAACAAATAATTCATTTATCAACCATACTAATGTTGGTGACGTTTTATCTATTGTTGTGGAAGGTACAAAATGCATTGTTTCTGGAAATTATTATTATCACAATGATGCTGAATTTTCCGAGTTAACTTTAAGTCTTGTCGGGTCTAATGATGATTATGCAACATTAAAGGTTGATGTTGAATTCTCAAATCCCCAGGATTACGATTCTGATTTATTAAACCGTATGAGTTATGATGTTTATGTTGATGGAGAGTATTTAAAAACTGTAGACTCTGATGTTTTTGATGTTGAGTTTGATGATTTTGACAATGCAAATATTTATGTTATTCCAACAATTTCAATTAAAAAGTCAAATTCAGTAAACATCATAAGCACACGTGAGTATATTTTTGTTTCCAAAACTTTAGGCAGTGATGATTATGACGGTTTATCAAGACAAACTCCTGTCAAGAGTATCTCTAAGGCTTTGGAAATCTGTGATGGAAGCAAAGCGATTTTAATTCTAGATGGAGTATTTGATGAGTCAAATCTTAAAATCGATTATAACTTAACTATCAAAGGAGAGGGAGATGTCTTATTCACTAATTCCACTTCTTTCATTGTCAATAGTAAAAGTTTTACTTTAAAAAGGATTAATATTTCCGATTTGGTAAATGATAATTTTATTAAACAAGCTAATGGCAAACTATTCATCGATAAGTGTGTTTTAAACAATAATGATTGCAGTAAATTCATTGATGCAGATTCAGTTGAAATTACAAGGTCAGTTTTAACTAATAACAATATTGTAGTATTTAACAATAATCATGCATTAATTAAAAACTCAATTTTATTAAATAACACTAAATTAATTGATAATAACTTGGATGATGTTAATTTGGATTATAACTGGTGGGGAAATGCATTAGGCAATCTTTCAAAACCTTCAATGTATAACATTAATAATTGGATGGTTTTAAATGCAAATGTTGGTTCTACTTCACTTTCATATATGCAAGCAATGCCAATAACATTTGGCATGTATTTAACCGACGGAAATCAAATCAGCCGATATAATGATTTTATTAAATTCAACTTAAATGTTAATGCAGTTAATGGAACATTAAACAAAAATACTGTTAGTTATAAGGATAATGTTGTATTCACACAGTCAACAACAGACAATAGTAGTGTTTTATTAAGCTTTAATGATGTTTCATTCAATTTTAACTTTACATTCATGAAATCCGATCCGGTGATTTCAATTAAGGTATCAAATATCCAGTATGGTCAGGAACTAATAATAACCATTAATGCACCGAGTGATATCAGTGGAAGTCTAAATATTAAAATTGGTGATAGGTCTTTGACTAAAACAATTAAAAATGGTCAAACATACACTTTTAAAGATTTGAAAGCTGATGATTATAAAATAATTGGATTTTACTCAGGAAACACTAAATATATATCTAAAACTATCGAATCAAAAGTTTCTGTTAATAAATATGATTCAACAACAACTATAACTCATAGTGCAGTTGAAGTTGGCGAGGATCTGGTATTTACAGTCACTACAAATCGTGGAACTACAGGTAACATCACATTTTACGTCAATGATATTGTAAAAACATTAACACTTTCCAATTATCAGGCAACATACACAATTAAAAATATCAAACGTGGAGATTATTTAATTAAGGCAGTCTACAATGGTAATGACAGATATGATGTAAGTCAGGATTCCGTATTTATAGAAGTGGATAATATAATTCCCGAAATCAATGTATCAATTGAAAATAGCAGCTATGGTGAAGCCGCTGTTGTAGATGTTGTTTTAAATGACGGTGCGACCGGAAGTGTAACTGCATATATTGGGGACATCAGCAATTCCTCTCAGGTTGTGAATGGTCAATCAAAAGTTTATATTTATGGTGTTGACGTTGGAGTTAATCAGCAAGTAGCCGTATTCTACACAGGAGATGACACTTACTTTAATAAGACTGTTAATGCATCAATGAATGTATCCAAATCCTATTTGGCATTTGACATGAATATAAGTGATATTCACATTGGTGATGATGCTGTGGTTTTAATCACTGTTCCGGCTAAAACCAGTGGTAATTTCACTATTAATGGTCATATTGTTTCAATTCCGATGTCTGGAGAGGTCTCATACATTATTCCTGATTTGGATGTGGGAAATTATACTGTGAATGTTAAATTTGAAGGTAAAAATTATTTTGATGTTGAAAAATCACTTAAATTCAGAGTGCTTGAATATCCTATTCCTCAATGGGCAAATGATGGTGAAAACACTCAAAACAATCAAAAATCACCATATACTAATGAAGGCGGTTTGGTTAAATGGCAATATCAAATTTCAGAGAAAATCATTGGAAATATGGTAATTGACAGTGAAGGCAATGTATATTTGATAACTGATGCTAATGTTTATTCAATTGATGTGAACGGGGATTTAAAATGGATTTATCAAACTGATGGTCATTATGGTAATTTTTCAGGTATTGCTGCTGGTCGTGATGTATTGGTCTTGCCAAAAGCTGGAGACACATTATATTTTGTAAATCAAAGTAGTGGTGAGAAATACGGTGAATCAAATATTTATTTGGCATCCAGTTTATATTCGCCAATAATCGATTCTAACGCTACCATATATACTGTCAGTGAATATCAATTTGAAAGCTCAAGTTACAATCTGGTTATAACTCCATATAGATTATGGGCTAAAGGTGGAAACCCTATTTTGGTTGGTTTGGGAAACATTAAACCGATTGCTGCTCCAACATTAAATGAGGATGTTATTGTTGTTTTGGGTGAGAATACTTTAATGATTTTTGATGCACATACATTAAAATCAAATTCATTTTTATCCGGTAACTTTAAAAATGTCAGGCCGGTTATTGGTGAAGGCAATATCATTTATGCAATTGCGGGAGATGTTATGTATGCATTTACTAATGACGGTTCTCAATTGTGGTACACACATATTGCTGGAGGCAGTGGTAATCAATTAGTCTTGGACTCTGAAATTGGTGTGTATGCAACTAATAATGATGGTAAACTGTATCGTTATGATTTAATTGACGGTGTTGAAACACTAATCAGTGATTTAAGCATTACTTCAGGTATTCTAATCGATGCTAATCATAACCTATACTTTGGCTGTGACAATATGTTCTATGCAATCGATTCAAATGGTAAAGTTTTATGGAAAACTGATTTGGGCTCTAAAGTGACAGGAAATCCTGTCATGAACAAGAACGGTACTATCTATGTTACAACTGAGGACAATAAGCTATTTGCTTTGGGAAATTCCACTAACATTGCAAATGATACCAATGTTTCAGGTGATACCAATCATTCCAGTTCAGGCAATGACAAACCATCCGATGAGAGTACCAAGGCAAATACTGGCTCAAAAACTAAAGTAACAAAGAAAACTTCCAAAATCACTGCCAAAAAGAAAACCTTCAAAAAGAAAGTTAAAGTCAAAAAGTACACCATAACCTTGAAGTCAGGTAAATCCCCAATCAAAAAGGTTAAGGTGACAATTAAAATCGGCAAGAAGACTTACACTGCAAAAACAAACTCCAAGGGTAAGGCAACCTTCAAGATAAAGAAACTTACCATGAAGGGCAAATACACTGCAAAAATCACCTTCAAGGGAAACAAGTACTATAAGGCCACAACCAAAAAAGTCAAAATCGTTTTGAAATAGGGAAATTTTTATTTCTCTATTAATTTATTTTTTTCAATCTACATGTCTCACATCAAATCATGTTGATCGCCTAACATCTTAAACCTATTTTATTTCTCATTAATTTTTACATATATTTTATTCAACAAATATCATTTTAATAAAACAAATATTTCATATTATGAAACTTCTTTTTCATCCGTAATTTCCCGAAAATATTCAAGTTCTTCATAAAACTAATATATTAGGAAATACATAATAACATTTGAATACATTTAAAACTGTATTGATTAATTATTGTTAGGGAGGTGATAGGAATCAGATATAAATTAATCTTAGGATTAATTTTGTTAATGTTTACATTGTCTTTTGTTCATGCAAGCGATACAAATGCCAGTGACATGCTGGGGACGGATAACACTACAAGCGTTTTAAAGGCACCGGCCATTCCTTCAGCTCCTGACAAGCCGGACCTTGTTGTCAATGACACCATCTATGTGGATGAGTACTCAATTGGAGAGTACTTCAAGGACAACACGCTTGGAAGCGAGTTCAACGACAAAACATTTGTCCTTGAGGGTGATTTCAACAATATGGCCAAATTATCCATTTTGGCAAGCAATGTCACCATAATGGGTGACGGTGCGGTTTTGAAAAACACTGTCTTTGACGTTTCCGGTGATAATGTAACGTTGGCCAATCTCAAGTTTGATTTAGATTCTGATTTAAGCTATAATGATGGGGCGGCTATAATATTTGACGGTGACGGTCTGGTCTTTGACAATCTTGACATCGATTATGTTGCCGAGCTCAACCGTGAGGCCTATGCCTTTTACGGTATCGGAAATGCTGACCATTCAAGAAACCTGAGAATCACAAATTCCAGGATAAACTTTGAAGGTCACAACAACAATCGAAACGTCTACAACTGTGCAATCAAGGTTATAAACTACGATTATGCAGTCATGGAGAACAACACAATCGTGACATCCCTTCCTTTAAAGGATGTAAACCACGGCGCACATGGAACAACACTCGATTCCGATTTTGTCCTGAGCGTTGGTGTTGAGAACTGCAATTATCTAAAATTCAGCAACAACACTGTCATTTCAGAGGTGAACTTCCGTCAGGATTCTCCTCACCCTACTTTAGATGGTTTGATGATCAGCAAATGCGACAATGCCCTCATTGAAAACAATGAGATAATGATGAGTGATTTTGTCACATATCCTGGTCTTGACAATTATTTATACGGTATCGATATCTATAATTTGAATAATCTAACTGTACGGGGAAATGACATAAGCATAATCACCACAGGCGGAAGATTGTCAGCGGGTACCGCTTATCCTATCCAGGTTTCAGGCCCGATTACTGGAGTCAACATTACACGCAACAGCCTGTATTCATTCTCCAACGGACCTAACATTGGGGTTTATTCCCAGAACTATTACGGTGGAACCGAATTGTCCATTACATACAATCGCATCAATGTTACAGGGCTTGCGGGGACTCATGAATGGGCACTGGTTGCAGGTATCGAGACCCAGGATTCAAATTCAGTCGTTGAAAACAATATTATAGAGGTTCACAGTGTAGGTGCGGTGGGTGCCGATGACAACATCTATGGCGTAAGCTATCGCCAGTCAACAGACGGCGAGCACACTTATTCCATCCAGAACAACACAGTTTTCAGTGACGGTTTCAAGTCAGTGTACTTGTTGGGCTCTACCGATTCCACAGTTGCCAACAACCTCCTTGTTTCATATAACGAGAATGCGAAAAACGGCTATGACGGTTTCGGATACGGCAACCTTGCAAATCACAAGGGTGTCAACTTCCAGAACAATCAGGTCATAAGGGCGTTCGACTATTACGCTAACATCTACAACAACAATGTCAATGAGGAAAACGGCAGATACACTTACACAAATCCGACCAACAATAGGCATGTCTCCAACGTGATTGACGGAAGATCCATCAATCCGATAAGCAATGAGAGACGCACCTACAATCCGCTGATTCCGGGCTCAAGCGACTATCATGGAACATACAGCGATGGTGAACTGCTTCCGTCCAAAACTCACCAGCAGGCCAGCAACTTGCCTGCAGCTGACAGGTCATTTGACGGAAACCAGAACAGCAACGTTCCGGGAAGCAGTTCAGATGCAAGCACCAACACTGTTGACGGTGCAAGCTCATATGCAAGGTCAAACAGTACCGATGCAACTCCATCCGATATGGGCATGGATTCATTGGCCGGTGAGGCCGTTGCAAGTGGCGGCTCATCAAGTGTGGCTAAAAAGGCATTTGAAATCGAGGACATTAACAAAAACGAGTTTATACCTTCAGTCTTTTATGTTATTGCAACATTGATTCTTCTGATTGTCGGGTATAGGCGCAAATATTCAAATTCAAACTAATCCCATTTCGGGATTAAATTTTCTTCTTTTTTTTCGATATTTTTATATAATTACCGATTACATAACTTAAAACATAATTGATGAATTTTTAGTTTAGAGGTAATTAAGTTGAAATTAAACAAAAGATTGTTGGCAATTCTTGTGCTGGCACTGGCCGGACTTATGCTGGTATCGGCGGTAAGCGCAAGTGATAACGAAACTTTGACGGGCGAGGATTCTATCATCATAGAAGTGGACGGCGTAAACGGTGATGATTCAGGAGCCACCCTGAAGACCATATCCAAGGCGGTTGAAAAGTCAGAAAACGGAACAGAGATACATTTAAGCGACGGCGTGTATTCCGGGTCCAAAAACACCAGAATCACAATAGATAAATCAGTAAGCATTGTAGGTTCCAAAAATACTGTAATCGACGGTGAGAATTCAAATTACCTCTTCACAGTCACAGGAAATGCCCATGTGACATTCAAAAACATCAAGTTCATAAATGCCTACAAGTCCCCTGAGTCATATGCGATAAACTACAATGAGGCGGTCTACGGATCTGCAGTTGAAATCAGAAACGCAAATGTAATAATAGACAACTGTACATTCGAGGCCAACCAGGTTACTTACAGCACAAACAACAAGTACACCTACGGTGGTGCGGTTTCAAACGACGGCGATTTGACAATCACAGGCTCAAGGTTCATCTCAAACGTTGCACACTCAACCTCAGGGCTTTTCTCATACGGTGGTGCAATCTACAACAACGGAAACATGTCAATCAGGGATTGTGAGTTTCTAAAATCAGACAATGACGATTTCTCATACGGTGGTTTCATTGCAAACTATGGAAACGCTGAAATATCAGACACAATAATTGCCAATGCGAAGTCCCGTGGTGAGTCAAGGGGTTCTGCAATATACAATGCAGGTGAATTGACATTAGTTCGTTCAATTGTCGAGAACAACACAATCTCCAAGGCGAACTTCCAGTACATCTACGGTGCAGTCTATAACAGCGGTCGGATGAACGGTTATTCAAACATCTTCAGGAACAATACAGGTATTTATTCAGTTCCGAGCCGTGGTTCACCTACAATCTACAGTGTAGGGGACTTGAACCTGACATATAACCTCTTTTTGGCCAACGGTGCCTTTGAAGGGATACACAAGGATATTTATCTAAACAGTGTCGGTGAAATAATTCTTGACAACAACTGGTGGGGCTCCAACGGGGATCCGTATTCAACCTCATCATTCAACATTGCAGATGAGGTCCACTCATGGCTCATGCTTGAAATAACACCGGACTACATCCCATTGGAAATCGGCCAGACCACAGATATTTCCATGAAATGGGCATCAAACATTGACTTCAGCCCTGAAATGATTCCAAGGGCAAGCATCAAAATCAACGATGACATTTTCAACTTCGGGGACGACATCACATACACCTACACCGATACCGCTGCAAAAGGCCTTTACAGGGTTAACATAAGCTTTTATGACTTTTCCAAAATCGTTGAGGTTGACGTTGGAAAGCTCAAGTCAATACTCCATGTTGAATTTGAAAATAACATCAGCTACATGGACGAGCTTGAATTTGACATCGAGGTTGTCGGTGACGACTCACCGGTAATCATAAGCATAGGTGATAGGAAATACAATGTCACAATCGTAAACGGTCACGGCAGCCTTAAAGTCAATGACCTGAATCCGGGAAGCTATGATGTGGTTGTGATGTATAACGGATCTGAAAATTACTTTAAGTCATTCTACAAATCAACTATTTCTGTAAGCAAGCGTATGGTTGACATTAACCTCACTGTTCCTGAGGTCTACTTTGACCAGCAGGGAAGGGCCACCATTTCAATCTCTCCTGCAGGATCCGATTCAACAGCGACAATCACAATCAACGGCAAGCGCAAAATAATCTATCTCTACTCATCAAGGCCGATTACACTTGATTTAGGATACTTCAGTGAGGGTGAGTACAATGTTACCGTGGCATATATGGAAAACAATTACTTCAGGGCTGAAAGCGTAAGCACTGTCCTTAAGGTAAAAAGGTATGAGACATCATTCAACATTACCGCACCGGACATAAAATTGGGTGAGACACAAGCCATTTCAATAGCAATATCTCCTGAGGGCTTTTCAGGATATGCCATACTTAACATAAACGGAAATGACTATGAGGTTTTCCTTGAAAACAGCTCAACCAATATCACAGTGCCTAACCTCAAGGCAGGACAGTACAACATCAACCTCATCTACAATGGTGATGCCAAGTACGCTCCGTCAACTGCATCTGCAAGCTTCAGGGTCCTCAAGACCCCTTCAAGCCTAACAGTCAAGGTTGACTATGACGATGCGACATTGACCGGTAACATCAATGTCAAGACCAATGCGAGAAACTGCACAGGGGAAATCGAGGTTTACATCAACTACAAGAAGTACCACTTGCCTTTAAGCAATGGTGAGGCAAATTTCCCTGTGGCATTTGACAAGGGAACCAATTACATCTATGTCTACTATCCTGGAGACGAGTACTGGGCCGAGTCAGACTGGAACACCACAATAGGTGTTGCGGATGAATTCATAATCATGAGCGGGGACGTTGAAGGCTATGAGCACAATGACTTCAATTATTCCGTGAGGCTTATTGAAGTAAATGGCGTTCCTCTGCCTTCAAGGACAGTTACAATAAGCTTCAACGGAAATGACTACAGTGTCCTAACCAATGACAACGGTTTTGCATTCTTCAATCTCAACCTGGATAGCGGAAACTACACAATAAGTGCATCATATAAAAACGAGACAAGAACAAACAATGTTACCGTCAAGAAGATTGATTTCAACCTTACAAGTGAGGATTCATCCTATGGTGCAAACACAACCTTCCAGGCAGTGTTTGACAAAAACGTAACAGGAAAAGTAAACTTCACAGTAGATAATGCATTGTCTGTTGTAGTGGATATCATTGACGGTAAAGCTAGATTCACAACCGATTCATTGAATGCGGGAAGCTACACTGTAAATGCATTCTACACTAACGACCATTTCAGCTCCGATGCAAGGTCATCATCTTTCACCATCCGAAAGGCTGAATCCATTCTGGATTATGTAATAAGCAATGTGATTGCAGGTGAAGATGCAATCATCACGGTTCATCTTTCGCCAAACGCAACTGGTGAAGTGACATTTGTCCTTGACGGAACACAATATGTAAGACAAATTGCAGACGACAGTGCAATATTGGAGATTATAAACATTTCAGGTGCTGACCACAGGATTGAAATATCATACGGCGGGGACGCCAACTACAACGCAAAATCCCTCAGCGAAACATTCTACATCAAGGACCTTAGAAGCGACATCAGAATCTCAACTTCAAACATAATCTATGGAAGCGCCTTGAACGTTAAGGTGACACTTGACGAAAACGCAACAGGCAATGTAACAATCACTGTCGGCGATACCGTAAGAAGCATTGCTCTTGAGGATGGCGTTGGCCAAATCAGCATCACAGGAATAGGTGCCGGCGAGTACAACATCACTGCATCATACGAAGGTGACGGCCACTACATTGCTTCATCCAATTCAACATACATCAGGGTGTTCAAGGCGGATTGCCAATTGAGGATTGAGACAACTCCTGTTCTTGACGAGAACATTCTCATCTATGCATACCTCAGCCCTAACGCTACAGGATGTGTGTCATTCAGCATGCCTGGCTATTACACTTCAAGGGATAAGGTGATTGAGGATGCAACTGCAATATGGTACATCTCACCTTTAACAACCGGATCATACACCATAAAGGCATCATATAAAGGGGATGACAACTACAATCCGGTAAATGCAAGCTATGACTTTAACATTTCACAGGTGAAAACAAGACTTGTCGTAACTATTCCGGATACAATAACCTCTGAAAGGGTTGCAGTCAATGTGAGGCTGACAACCGCTGACGGCGAGGGCCTGAGCGATCGTGTGACAGTCACAATCAATTCAAGACAGTATCAGATAGTTGTGAGAAACGGTACAGGAACATTGTATATCGGAAGGATGGCTGTCGGAGACTATGATTATAAGGCAAGCTATGCAGGCAACCTTACATACAATCCTGCAACCTATGAAGGAAAGTTCAAGGTGGCTGAGCATCTTGACGTGATTTTGAAGGTCAAGGACATGGTCAAGTACTACGGCGATGTGTCAAAACTTGAAATCACCCTTACAGATTCCAACCATAATCCTCTGGCAGGCGAGACAATCACAGTAAACGGAAATGTGAACCTCACAACAGACGATAATGGAAAGGCATATGCAGATGCTTCATTCAATGTGGGAAATCATAACATGACCGTTTCATATGCAGGCTCATATAAGTACATGTCCGCAAATGCCACTGTGTCAGTTACTGTCAAGACCACTGTTGAGGGTATTGATGTGGTTAAACAGTTCGGAACATCCTCACAGTACTTTGCAATATTTTTGGATTCAAAGGGTCGTGCACTGGCCAATGTTGCGGTGACATATATCATTGGGGACAAGTCATTCACATCATCCACATTGCCTAACGGTATTTCAAGGGTTAACATCAACTTGAATCCCGGCTATTATCTCATAATGGCGATTAATCCGATTACAGGTGAGTATGCGATTAACTCATTGTTCATTTATGATCGTGTGATGGAAAATGCTGACCTGACACAGTCATATACGCAAAATAAGCTCTTCAAGGTGAGGGCATACGCTGCTGACGGCAACATCACAGGTGCAGGAGAAAAGGTCACATTCAAGGTCAACGGTAAGACCTACACAGGAATTACAGACGCTAAGGGTTACGCTTCATTTAAGGTTAATCTAAAGCCTGGTAAATACACTGTCACATCAAGCTATGGCGGCGTTACCAAAACCAATAAGATCACTGTCAAAAGCATTGTCAAGGCTAAAAACATAAAGGTCAAAAAGACTGCCAAGAAGCTCAAAATCAAGGTCACTCTTAAGAAGGTCAACGGCAAGTACCTTAAAGGAAAGAAAATCACCTTGAAAATCAAGGGTAAGAAATTGACCGCAAAGACCAACAAGAAGGGCGTTGCAACATTCAAGGTTAAAAAGTCAATTCTCAAAAAGCTTAAAAAAGGCAAGAAGTACACTTACAGGGTTACATATCTTAAAGACAGTGTGAAAAAGACTATAAGGGTTAAATAATATTATTTGACCTTTCACTATTTTTTCTGCAATTCCTGCATCGCCTCCTTAATTTTATTACTTTTTTTATTATATTATTTATATAAAATAAATAATAAATTATTGTATATGACATTGCAGGAAGAATTACAAATTAATGTTACAATTAACAATTACACTCAAAGAAGCGGCAGCTATTCATCCAGCTATGATTATATCCTGCTGGATTCACTGGATAACAGTTCCTATTCAGCTTTATTCAGAAATGACCTGAAAAACCTAAAGATCAAAACATGGGACAGAACAGAATGCAAGGCACTCTACCTTCCCAGCTATGAATCTCAAAGTGCAGCAATACTTGTAAGAATTCCCGTTTCCAAAGTCTCAGCATCAACCAGGCTATTGTTGGAAGTCCATGACAAGTCAACTGTATTTTCAAGCACTTTAACAACAGGCGGTGAGGTGCTGATGTTTGATGCAAACCATGATTCATACTCAGACTTTTTCATGAGCTACTCAGGATTAAGCATCAACAATGACTCAACAGATGGCGGAAAATTCCTAAGGGCAAGATACGTTCCAAGCATCGATGGAAGTTCTCCAACATCATTATTTACCAAAATAGCTTCAGGAAGCAGTTTATCAAACAAT
>Ga0247609_10000760_pt1 | contig 42174 bp, 38 predicted proteins | sample 172DNAGHGlowgp2_FD_193487 | JGI IMG/M metagenome (GOLD analysis project Ga0247609, IMG submission 193487) | Sheep rumen microbial communities from Palmerston North, Manawatu-Wanganui, New Zealand - 1728 DNA GHGlow gp2 | ecosystem: Host-associated > Mammals > Digestive system > Stomach > Rumen ... | reverse complement strand
AGTGGGCATCAACGGCTCCACCTTCTGCGCCGTGAACCGCCACTATAACTACTTCAACGAGCCCATGGTGAACGAGGGTAACACCCGCAACTACGGCATCGATGTCGGCCTGGAGCACTACATGAGCCGAGGCTTCTATGGACAGATTAACGGCTCGCTCTTCCAGTCGGAGTACCGCGGTCAGGACAAAGTGTGGCACCCCCAGTTCTACAACCGCCGCTATATGTTCAAGATTCTCGCCGGTAAGGAGTGGATGGTCGGCAGTAAGAAGCAGAACGTATTCAACCTCAGCGTGAAATACTCCATACAGGGCGGACTGCGCTACACGCCCATCGACACCGACGCGATGAACCGCCTGCTCGACCTCGGCGAGATGCCCGAGGAGCCCATCGTCAAGGCCAACGAGTCGATGAGCGGACAGTTCAGACCCGACAATATCGTCGATCTCACCGTCAGCTACAAATGGAACAAGCGACGCGTGAGCCACACCATCGCCTTCGAGGGTCTGAACATCCTCGGCGTGGAGACTTGTCTCTTCCAGCGCTACGACCTCGTCGAGCGACGTGCCATCGACCACAAGGAGGGCATCTCCCTGCCCAATTTCTTCTACCGACTCGACTTCTAACTTTGTGGCCAATAAATAGATTAATATGGAAACTCTTTTTAGAAAACATCGGGGACATTTTCGCTGAGGTTGTTATTAACCGAGGAGAGAGAGTTATCATACAGTGTCGATGATGTTTTTTTAGCCATATTTGGCGAATTGTGTTTTTTGTTGTAACTTTGCACAAAAATACTAAAACGGCGATGAGACAATATCTGGACTTGCTGGACCGCATCCTGCGGGAAGGCGTGGAGAAAGGCGACCGCACAGGTACGGGAACCAAGAGCATCTTCGGACATCAGATGCGGTTTGACCTGCAGAAGGGCTTCCCTCTGCTGACTACGAAGAAGCTGCACTTGAAGTCGATAATCTACGAGTTGTTGTGGTTTCTGAAGGGCGATACCAACGTGAAGTACCTGCAGGAACATGGGGTGCGCATCTGGAACGAGTGGGCTGACGAGAACGGCGAACTGGGACCGGTGTATGGTCATCAGTGGCGCTCGTGGCCCGACTACGACGGTGGTACCATCGACCAGATACAGTATGTGCTCGACCAGATTAAGAACAATCCCAACTCACGTCGCATGATTGTGTCGGCATGGAATGTGGCTGAGGTGAACCGCATGGCGCTGCCACCTTGTCACACCCTGTTCCAGTTCTACGTGGCCGATGGCCGTTTGTCGCTACAGCTCTATCAGCGCTCGGCTGACACGTTCCTGGGCATACCCTTCAACATCGCGTCGTATGCCCTGCTCTGTATGATGATGGCGCAGGTGTGTGGACTGAAACCAGGTGACTTCGTGCATACCACAGGCGACACCCACCTCTATCTGAACCACTTGGAACAGGCGCGCCTGCAGTTGACACGCGAGCCCCGTCCGTTGCCCACGATGCGCATCAACCCCGATGTGAAAGACCTCTTCTCGTTCCAGTACGAGGATTTCCAGTTAGAGAATTATGACCCCTGGCCTCATATCAAGGCGGAGGTAAGTGTATAAGCCCCCTAAGTTAGGGGGTTGGGGGGCTGAACAATCAGAAAATAAAAATCAGCACATTTATGAATTATTCAAATCATCCAATGACGAAGGATTTTCGACGTCAACTTCGTCATGATGAGACCCCAATGGAACGTACACAACACTATAGAGCAACAAAGGAAAGATGCAGATAGAACTGTTTTCTTAAATCAAAATAGAATACATGTGTTAAGGTTGAAAAACGAAGAGGTGGAAATGGATATACAAGGGACTTTGGAAAAAATAAAACAATTTATTAACGGGTTGGGAGTTGTGCCTGTTCAGACCCCCAACCCCCTAACTTAGGGGGCTCGTAGGAATATGATATCGATGATTGCTGCCGTAGCCCGCAACAGGGCGATAGGCTTTGAGAACAAACTGATATACTGGTTGCCCAACGACCTGAAGCGTTTCAAGCAACTGACCACCGGCCATACCATCCTGATGGGTCGTCGCACGTTTGAGAGTCTGCCCAAGGGCGCACTCCCCAACCGTCGCAACTGTGTGCTGACCCGTTCTACGAAGTCGTTGCCCGGTTGCGAGTGCTTTACATCGTGGAGCGAGTTTATCAAGACGTGTCGTCCCGATGAGGACGTCTATATCATTGGCGGTGCCAGTCTGTATAAGAACCTCCTCGACAAGGCCGACCGTCTCTGTCTGACCGAGATTGACGATGAGCCGTTGCATGCCGATACCTTCTTTCCGGAATACAAGGACGACTGGCGTGTTGACACTATAGAAAAGCATACCGTCGACGACCGTCACCAGTATGCTTATGCTTTTGTAGATTATGTCAGGAAATAAAAAAAAGTGAAGGTTTCATCAGACCTTCACTTTTTTATTTTACTCCTCACTGTTGAGCATGTCGGTAATCGGCAGCTGACGGTTGATGGGCGAGTGGAACGAGATGATACTCTCGCTACGTGCCAGCCCCAGCGGTTGCAACTTGTCGTGTACGAAGGTCAGCAGGTGATGGTTATTGATGGCATAGACCTTGATAAACAAGTCGTAGTTACCTGTGGTATAGTGACATTCCACCACCTCCGGCATCATCTTCAGTTTCTCCACCACCTCGTCGAAGGTCTCGGGGTTCTTCAAGTTAAGTCCGATGTATGCACATGTCTCATATCCTATCTTCTCGGGATCTATGATGAATTGTGAGCCTTTGATGACCCCCATGTTGTCTAGTTTCTGAATACGTTGGTGGATAGCAGCGCCACTGACATTGCATGCGCGTGCCACCTCCAGGAAGGGTACACGTGCATCTTCAGCAATGAGTTTCAGAATCTGCCTATCCAGCTTGTCAAGTTTCTGATTTGCCATAGTGCTATTGTATTTTTATAAAATCCTTGCAAAGGTAATACTTTTTATCTGAATAAAAAAATAATTTAATAGTAAAAAACACCTTTGAGTGATAAAATCGTTACTTTTCGGTAGCCGAGTAGTTGATTTTCAGGGCATACGCCTTCTGAAGTGCCTGTTTGATATCGGCGATGATGCCCATAGGCACCTGGCGGTCGGCCTTGATTGAGACGGTCATGCGTGCCTGGTCTTCTGCCGACATACGTGCACGCTCTTCCTCTACATACTGGCCAATCTCGTCCACTGTGGCGAGCTTGTCGTTCAGTTGGATGTAGTACGTGGTGTCAACGCTATTGATTCTCTGTCCCACGTAGATATAGCTGACCGCCGATTTATGCGCCAGTTTCTGCACCTCGGTAGCCTGTGGCACCTGGTATCGTACCTTCAGGTCCACGTCGCGCATGTGAGTCACTATCATGAAGAAGAACAGCACGGTGAAGATGAGGTCGGGTAGGGAAGCGAGGTTCAGTTCCGGCACCTCATGTTCCCTTCGCTTGAAGAATCCGTTTCTCATGGTTTCCCTCCTTCCTTTGGCTGTTGCTCGCTGATGCGTTGCGGGTACACCATGTTGATGGCATCATGCTCTTCAGCGTTGCACTGTGCGTAGGAGTGGCCGAAGCGACTCTGTGCCAACTCGTTGCGCAGGTGGTTGTAGCCCGCCACTATCGCGTTCTGCATCTCCATGTAGGCGTTGTACGTGGTGTTTCTGTCCACCTGTATGGCAATGACATGACGGTCGCTCACCTGACATTTACCCATGAGGTGTACCTCGCGCACACTCTTCTCAGGCAGTTGCGGGTCGTTCTTAGTGTTAGCCACAAACTCCTCCACGCGTTTTGTCAGTGCATCAGGCGTGATGTCCTCCTTGTTGCATGTCATCCTGTCGTTTGCGTCGATCTCCACCTCCAGCACGTTGCGGTCCTTGATGATCAGTTCCTGTTCCTCGGTGTTGTCCTCAGGCGGTGGCAACTGTCTTGGCACCCCCTTGTCGGTATCCATCGACGAGGTGACGAGGAAGAACACCAGCAGCATGAACGAGATGTCGGCTGTCGATGTGGTATTCAGTCCGGGAACCCTTCTCTTCTTACGACGGAACATGTCTTATCTTTTTAGTTTGCGCCCGATGCCCAGCAGTCCGCCTACCGTACAGACGGCAGCGATGGTCATCAGAACGATCGAGGTGTTGATGAGCATGTCGCTGACACGCAACCAGAACACATCGGCAAACGGCTTGCCGTTGATAGCCAGCGGTCGTGTGTCGGCGAGCAGGTAGGTCAGTGCCAGTGCGCCTGTCAACAGACATACCGTCACTATGAGGATGGTGCGTGTAGGTATGCCGTTGCTCTTCTTCTCGCCCAGTCCCTCTCGGCGCGTGCTTCTCACTGCCGACCACAGGGCGAGGCCTATTGTCAGCAGCAGCAATGCGTAGATGGCGTAGAGCAGTATGTCTACGAAGAGTGGAGACTCGAGGTTAATCATTGTTCTGACGCAGTTTACGTTTCATGATGATGTCGAGCAGCGTGATAGCCGACTCCTCCATCTGTGAAGTGAGATGCTCTATCTTTGAGAGGATGAAGTTATAGAATATCTGCAGCACCAGTGCCACGATGATACCGAAGATGGTAGTAATCAGCGCCACCTTCATACCCGAAGCCACGATGGTAGGACTGATGTCGCCAGCCTCCTGTATCTGGTCGAAGGCCATCACCATGCCGATCACTGTGCCGAGGAATCCCAGCGAGGGTGCCATTGCGATAAACAGGGTGATCCATGAGCAGCCCTTCTCCAGTTTCGACGACTGTACGGCGCCGTAGCTCACGATGCTGCGCTCCACCGTCTCCATGTCCTCCTCGATATGGAGCAGTCCCTGGTAGCAGATGCTTGCCACCGGTCCGCGGGTGTCGCGACAGATGGCCTTTGCGCCCTCTACGTCGCCTGCCTCCACCTTGTCTTCGATATCCTTCAACAGCTTCTTCGCGTTAATCTCCGAGAGTGTCAGGTAGATGATGCGCTCGATACAGAACGCCAGACCCAGCACCAGCGCCAGTGCCACCAGCGACATGAATGCCGGTGAGCCCTGCACGAACTTCGTCTTCAGCTGGTCGTGGAACCCCATCTGTCCGTCGGCCATTGCCTGTAGCTCGGCCATGTCCTCCTGTCCCACCAGTTCGCCCATGGCATCACCGATGATAGAGTCGTTCTTCAGACTGTCTGCCATCGTAGCGTCAGGTTGGTTGGGAACAGTGTTCTCTTGTGCTAATGCAGGTTGACCGAATGTCATCAACCCCGTAATTGCCAAAGCTGCAATTATTCTTTTCATAAATAAGACCAATTAAGAAGCGGAGAGAACAGGATTCGAACCTGCGAACCAGTTTTGCCGGTTACACGCTTTCCAGGCGTGCCTCTTCAACCACTCGAGCACCTCTCCTTAGTTTTTGTGGCTGCAAAGGTAACAAATTAAAGTGAAAAGTGAAGAGTGAAGAGTGAAGAATTTGCTTTCGCTGACCTTTTTTTAATATAATTTATAGGTTCAGCCCGAAAATGCGGTTGACATTCGCCGTGGTGCGCGCTGCCAGTTCCTCTTTGCTCACCTGATAACTCTCAGCCAGTTTGTCGATGACGTAGGTGATATAGGCACTCTCGTTGCGCTGTCCACGCATGGGCACAGGAGCCATATACGGTGCGTCCGTCTCAAGGACCAGTCGGTCGAGGGGCACTGTGGCAGGCAACACCTCCGGCAGGTGACTCTTCTTGAAGGTCGACACCCCGCCGACACCCAGCACGAAGCCCTCAAACTGCAGCAGTTCGGCAGCCTCCTTCTCGTTGCCCGTGAAGCAATGGAACACACCGCCAGGCAGGTCCTTCTCATAGTGTTTCAGCAGGTGCACCATCTCGTTCTGTGCCTTCCGGCAGTGTATCATCAGTGGCAGCCGTGTCTCCACCGACCATTTCACCTGTGTCTCAAATGCCTCCAGTTGCTCCTTCTCGAACTCACGCGACCAGTAGTAGTCCAGTCCCACCTCACCGATGGCTATGGGCTTTCGCTCACCCTCTGTTGTGAGTGCGTGCTGCAACAGGGCGTCGATAGCCTCCAGTTGTTCGCGCCAGTCGTCCTTGACCTCTTCGGGGTGCAGTCCCACCATAGGGTAGAGAAAGTCGGGCTGCTGTCCACAGAGCCTGAGTATGCGCTCCGACGACCGCAGGTCGATGGCTGGCAGGAAGATAGCGATGGCTCCCGCGGCTTTGGCGCGTGCTATGACCTCTTCTCTGTCCTGGTCAAATTCCTCGCCATCCAGGTGGCAGTGGGTGTCGATGTAGTTCATAGTTCAGAGTTATTTGTTGCGATAGAGCAGTTCGTCCATATATTGCAGCAGTGCCTGCTTGCGGTCCTCGCTGACGCTGACCTCTGCGAGTGTCTGTCGTGCCGCCTCGAAGTAGTAGTTGATCTTCTCCTCGCACAGTTGGCGGATGCCTATCTCGTTGTAGAGTCGTGTCACGGCGGCTATCTTCTCCTGGCGGTCAAAGTCTTTCGCCTCTATCCAGCGCATCAGCTCCTGGCGCTGTCCGGCGTTCGCACGGTTCACCGCATTGATGAGCATATACGTCTTCTTGTTGCTGGTGATGTCGCCGCCGATAGCCTTTCCAAACACTTTCGTGTCGCCGTAGACATCGAGCAGGTCGTCTTGCAGTTGGAATGCCAGTCCTATCTGTTCGCCCACCTTATAGAGTCGGTCGGCATCCTCCTTCGAGGCATCGCCCAGGATGGCACCCGTCTTCAGCGCACATGCCAGCAGCACTGAGGTCTTCAGACGTATCATCTCGATATACTCCTCCTCCGTGACGTCGTTGCGCGTCTCGAAGTCCATGTCATACTCCTGACCCTCGCCAATCTCGAGTGCCGTCTCCGTAAACAGGCTCAGCACCTGTGGCAGGTACTTCGCGTCACACGCTGCCATGCGCTGATACGCCAGCACCAGCATCGAGTCGCCCGAGAGGATGGCCGTATTAGCATCCCATCTCTTGTGCACCGTCTCGTGCCCACGTCGCAGGTCAGCCTGGTCCATCAGGTCATCGTGCAGCAGAGTGTAGTTATGATAGGTCTCCAGTCCCAGCGCCTGCATCATGATATCCTCGGGATGCTCCTTGAACAGGTTATAGCCCAGTAGCATCAGCACCGGACGAATGCGCTTGCCTCCCATGGAGAGCACGTAGCGTATAGGCTCGTAGAGAGAGGCGGGACGACGGTCGTAGGGTAGGGTGTCGAGTGCTTCGTTGACTCTTTTTAGTATTTCTTCAGATGTAAGCATGATTTTTACTGGTTTTGAGGGTGTTATGTATTTTACGTAAATACTCTAAGTGATAGGTTATAACTTAAAGATAACCGGTACGCAGACCTTCGTGCGACAGGGTTGATCGTTCTCTATGCCAGGTGTCCAACGGGGCATCATACGCAGCACACGGAGCACCTCGTTGTCGCAGAGCGGATGCAGCGAACCCACTATCTTCACATCGGTCACCGAACCGTCGGTGTTGATCATAAACTCAGCGATGACTCTGCCTTCCACCTTCCTGGCCTCCAGTGCCTTGGGGTATTTCAGATTGCGGGTCAGCCATTTGGCAAACTCCTGCAGGCCACCCGGGAACTGCGGCAAGTCCTGTACGATGCGAAACTGTATCTGCTCCTCCTCCGTGAGCGGCTGAGGTGGTTCCGGCTCTTCCTCTATGGCCTCCATGTCCTCGTCCATGTCGGTCTCTACAGGCTCCTCCTCCTGCACCATCTCCTCCAGGGGCTCCTCCTCCACCACCTTGAGCTTAGTGGCTGGCTTCGGCTCCGCCTTCGGCGCCAGTTGCAGTTCGTCCTGCGGCTTCATAAACGCCGACAGCTCCTCGTCGGTCGACAACCGTTCCAGCAGGTCAGGGTCGTCGAGAGGATCCTCGGGCTCCACCCTGTATTCGAGTCCTACAAACAAACACGCCAGCGCAATCACGAATCCCAAAAGGAATCCCTGAGGTCGCCTCACGTCCAGATTTGCCTTCAAACTCTTCTTCTCTTCCATAATAAAAACGGTTTTCTTCCGTTATTACTCCGAAATCATTTTGCAAAAGTAGTAATAAAATCATAATTCGTCAATCAGAATTCATAATTATTTTCTATCTTTGCACAGAATTTTAGATTATTTAGATGAAAAGAGCCGTTTTTATCATCCTGATGACCCTCCTTGGACTCACAACGCGAGCACAGGACAGTCAGACCGCATTCACCTTCTTGCGGTTGCCTGCCAGTGCCCATGTGGCAGCCCTCGGTGGCGATAATGTCACCATCGCCGAAGACGACGCCTCGCTCATCTTTCATAATCCCGCCCTCATCAACATGACTGCCGACCGCACCCTCAACCTCAACATGATGACCTATATGGAAGGGTCGGTGACTGCCAGCGCCTCCTTCATCAAAGCAGCAGGCGACCGTGGCACATGGGCGGTGCAGGGACGCTTCATCAACTACGGCGAGATGAAGGAGACCAACGTCTACAATGAACAGACAGGCACCTTTGGCGCACGCGACATCGCCCTTGGAGGCTCCTTTGCCTACGGGCTCACCGAACATATCAGCGGTGGCATCACAGCGAAGTTCGTCGCCTCCTATATCGGACAGTACAACTCACTGGCTGCTGCCGTGGACCTCGGACTCAACTACTACGACCCTGACACGGAATGGAGCTTCGGCGCTGTGGCACGCAACCTGGGCGGACAGCTCAAGGCCTATGAAGACGACTTCGAGCGCATGCCCCTCGACCTGCAGATAGGTGTGTCGAAGCGGCTCATCGGCTCCCCCCTCCGCTTCTCAGCCACACTGGTACGCCTCAACGACTGGCAGTATGGCATCGGTAAACATCTCGTCATCGGTGCCGACCTCCTGTTGTCCCAACAATTCTATATCGCAGCAGGCTACAACGCCATGCGAGCAGCAGAGATGAAGATAGCCAGTGGCGACGGCGAGAGCAGTCACGGCGCCGCCCTCTCGTTGGGTGCCGGCATGCAGTTAGAGCGCCTGAAACTCCATGTGGCGTATGCCAAATACCACGTCAGCTCCCCCTCACTGATCATCAATTTCAGCTACACACTGTAGGTGAGGAGGTCTAGAAGCCCCTTCTCCCAGACCCCCATTTTTTACCACTTTTTCTTTACAAGTAATGAGTGAAAACTCAGCAAAACCACTTCCCCCTCTTATTTTTTTCTTGCTAAAGCACATTATTACAAATAAAATTTGTACTTTTGCAACTGCATTGCGTCCTAAGGGGTGCTTTGCCTATATTTTTGGCAAGTAGAGTTGTATCTACTATCTGAAGAGGTTCCAAACTGCAAAGTCCTGGAAAAACTTTATTGGAACGAACCTCGGAGGAAGTATGGTACGCCGTAATAGGCGTACCCTTTCTCTGTATTTCGTTCCAAGCCTTATTTCCAGGACAGGCGCAGTAAGGAAGTACTATTAAGAGGAGGGTACGTTCTTTTTTGCCTATTACGGAACTTAGAACTATGAACGAAATTAAATCAAAAAAGTTTGTCTTCTCTGGACATGAGTCATTCCCTTGTAAGTCACTTTGGTTGAAGAAGGGATATGATTTCGTGGTTAATGGAAATGACTTTAACAGTCCTGAAGCTGTGATTGGATTGGGAGTTGGTAAAAATATGGTTACTTCCATCCGTTTCTGGTTGAAGGCCTTTGGAGTAACAAAAAATGACGAAATAACGTGGTTAGGAAAATATCTTTTTGATGAAAAAAAAGGTAAGGACAAATATCTCGAAGATATTGCTACTTTATGGCTGCTCCATTTCAATCTTGTATTCTCAGAAGAAGCAACTCTTTACAAGATGTTCTTCTGTGGTGTTCAGCGAGAGCGTTCACACTTTGAACGAGAACAGGTGCTAACCTATGTAAAACTGAGGATGGTAGAAGCTGGTAAGATGACATTATTTAATTCCAATACCGTGAAAAAGGATATTGGGGTACTACTTCAAAATTATTGTCTTCCTCGCAAACCGCAATCCAATGAGGATTTCTCTTCGCTTCTGATTGACCTTGATATGATTCGCCAGAGTTCAGAAGGCAAAGGCTATTATTTTAATGTCGATGGCAAACGTAAGGTCACGAAAGAAATCTTCCTTTATGGCTTGTTGAAACTGAAAGCTCAGGAGGGTGATAACACTATCGCCTTCGATACTATACAGGAGAATGTTGGACTTGTGTTCTGTATGCAGGACTTTGAGACAATAGAGATGTTGAAGGAGTTGTCAAGCGAATATAGTCAGTACTTCACTTATAGCGATGTTGCTGGTATCAAACAGATTCAATTCACAATGGGTCTGGACGAATTTCAAGTATTAGACAATTATTATGGCAAAGACATTTAGTTTATCCGCAAATATAGAGAACGGCTTTGCCGAAGGGATGCAATACTTGGTAACGCCAAACGCTCAGAACGCCATTCACAACATAGTGAATGACTTCCGTTCTGGCATCCATTCTTTCACGATTATTGGTTCATATGGAACAGGTAAGTCAAGTTTCCTGTTAGCATTAGAATCGGATTTGCAGAAGACTGGAAAGCAGAAATACCTTCTAGATGCCAAGAATCTCTCGGATGCCAAGTCATTTGAGATTATGAACATTGTTGGCGACTATGCAGAGATGTCAACCCTGCTGAGCAAGGCCCTGAATGTGGAAGGTAATACAACTAGCATCCTTGACAGTCTCAAAAACTACTATGCCCAATGCCAAAAGAAAGGCAGGTTCCTGCTAATCGTGGTAGATGAGTTTGGCAAAGTTCTGGAACATGCGGCTAAAAACAATCCTGAAAAGGAACTGTATTTCTTGCAAAAGTTATCGGAACTAGTAAATGTTCCTGCTCGAAAGATGATGCTGCTGACCACGCTCCATCAGAACTTTGGAGCATACGCCAAAGGCTTGACGGAAGCCCAAGCAAACGAATGGACTAAGGTGAAAGGACGCTTCAAAGAAATCACCTTTGTGGAACCTGTGGAGCAGTTGCTTTATTTGGCATCAGCTCAATTGCAAGAGGAAAGAACAATATCTGACGCTGAGAATGCTAAGTCCCTTTTCGAGCTGGCGAAAGAAACAAGATATGTTTCCAAAGACTTCCCCTTGGAAACGGCAATACAGCTATATCCGTTAGACCTATTCTCTGCTTATACTATCACTACCGCTATTCAGCGATATGGTCAGAACGAGCGTTCACTCTTTACCTTCTTGGCGGCAAAAGGCACCAATTCCATTTCCGAATTCGAGCCTACAGAACATCAAACATACAATCTGCAAAAGGTTTACGACTACATTCTCTACAACTTCTATTCCTACCTGAAAGATGCTAATGCCGACTCCATGAGCTGGAGTACTATTCAGGTTTCTATAGAGCGTGTGGAAGGTCAGGATTGGGCAGACGAAGAGGAGATGTTGCAAGCTGTAAAACTCATTAAAGCCATTGGTCTGCTGAATCTCTTCGGAACAGCCGGCTTCAAACTGACCGAGCGAAACCTTACGGACTATGCACGTGAGGCGATGGCAATCACAAATGCCAAAGAGATAATTCAAAAACTGTCAGCAAAGAAAATCATCCGTTATGCAGCCTACAAAGAGCGCTTGATGCTTTTCGAGGGAACTGACGTTGACCTTGAAGCAGAGATACGTGAGGCCGGAATGATGGTTTCGCGTCCTGTCACCTTTGTAGATGAACTGAATGTGTTCTTCAATCGCAGAATCTCTCCTGTCAAGGCACACTTCTATCAGAAAGGCACACCACGCTTCTTTGACTACATGATTCGTGAAGAGCCCATCGATATTGTACCTACTGGCGATACGGACGGCTACATAGAACTTATATTCTCTACCCATAAGAAAGCTTTGGACGAGATTAAGAAGTTCAGTTCTGAGACCGACCATGCCCTGATATTTGCCTACTTTACCAATACGGAGGACATCATCGACCACCTCTACAACATCAAGAAGTACATGTACCTCCTGGAGCGTGTGCTCGACAAGAACGACCGTGTGGCTGTGACAGAAATCCAGAAGCTGAAGGAATATGAAGAGACTTTGCTCAATAAGGCTATCAGCGACAACCTCTTCTCGTACAAGAATCGAGTCGTTTGGGTATTCGCCGGCAAGGAGCAGAAGGTGGAATCTCATCGTGACTTCAATCAACTGCTTTCAAGAGTATGCAATGATGTGTATAGCAAGACTCCAGTGATGAACAATGAACTGTTCAACAAGCATAAACTCAGTGGAACGATAACAGCTGCTCGTAAGAGTTATCTGACCTATCTGACAGAACACTATTCTGAGAACGGAATGGGATTCCCAGAAGACAAATTCCCACCCGAGAAGACCATCTATTCATCGTTGCTGTTGAATACTGGCCTGCATCAGAATGGAGATTTCGCAGATGCGCCTACCAACAAGGGCTTCATGCCGTTGTGGAATGCCTGTGAAGAGTTCCTGAATAGTTCGGAGAACAAGGCAAGGAAGATTTCAGAGCTAATAAAGATATTGTCGACGCAGCCCTATAAGATAAAGCAAGGATTCCTGGAGTTCTGGATTCCTACTTATCTCTTCATCAAGCGTCAGGACTTTGCTCTCTATGATGCATCAAAGGGCGCATTTATGCCTAATGTGAATATGGAGTTCTTCGATTTGCTCCAGAAGCATCCAGGCGATTTTGAAATCAAGAAGTTCGCTGTTGATGGTGTGAAGTTGGGTTTCTTCAACCAGTATCGCCGTTTCATCAATCTGGGCGATGAGTTCACTATCACCAATGCCAGTTTCATTGAGACCATCAAGCCATTCCTCAGTTTCTATGTACGGCTGGATGAATATACCAAACATACTCGCAAGTTTGACCACGAGTCAACAATGAGGTTCCGTGATGTGCTAGCCAAGGCTAAAGACCCTGAGAAGGCTTTCTTTGAGGACTTGCCAGAGGCTCTTGGCTTTACTCAGGAGAAACTAAAACAGGAAGAGTTTATCAATGAGTATGGTAAGATTATCCAGCGAGCTATCAGGGAACTGAGATCTTGTTACTCTCAGTTGATTGATCGCATCGAAGCTCGTCTGGTAGAAGAGTTTGGCTTGCAGAGCTATGACTATACAGAATACATCTACGAAGTACGCGAGCGGCTGGCTCATGTAAAGGCCTATCTGTTGACAGACAAACAACGCGAGTTCTATCACCATGTAATGACAGAATACGACAATCGTACACAATGGTACCAGTCCATATGCTACACAATTCTTGAACAACGACTTGATGCATTAAGAGATGAGCAGGAAGACAAGTTGGCTGACGACCTGGTATATCTGTTCCGAGAGTGCGAGAAATATTCAGACATCTCGCAGAAGATTGGTGATTCAGATAAGAACGAAGCATATTCCTTCGATATGGTAACCAACAAGGGAACCAACGTAAGGACACAGACATACGTGTTGCCAGAGAAAGATAAGTCCAAAGCTGATGACCTTGAAAAGAAAATCAGCAAACTGCTCTCTGGTGACAACAACATCGACGTTTGCACTCTGCTGTCGATACTCAATAAGAAGATGAACAAATGACAAAGGTAAGACATATATTAGGCATATCAGGCGGTAAGGACAGCGCAGCCCTCGCCATCTATCTGAAGCAAACGTACCCATCGTTGAAGATTGAGTACTACAATTCCGATACAGGTTGCGAACTGGCTGAAACGGAAACCCTAATCAATCGCTTGGAGGCCTACTTGGGTAAGATAGAACGATTGAGAGCTGCTGAAGGTAGCCCGGAGCCAACACCATTCCATCACTTCCTGAAAGCGATGGGCGGTTTTCTTCCTTCACCACAGGCCCGCTGGTGTACCAAGAAGATGAAGCTTGACAAGTTCGAGGAATATGTGGGCGACGACTATGCTGTATCATATGTTGGTATTCGTGGTGATGAGGACAGAGACGGTTATATCTCTTCGAAACCTAATATTCAGGCCATCTTCCCATTCCGCAAGAATATCTGGAGTATCGATGTAATTAACAAGTTCCTTCACAATGAGAACTTGAATCAGATTGTGGCAATCTACGAGCGGCTATTTCCTGAGGGGTTCCTTCGCGATGAGATTTTAGAAACAGTTAGAAAGCCTATCACCAAACAATTCTACTACTCTAAGAAGATGAATGCTCTGTTGGACTACGACATCAAGCTGTTCAATCATGCTGTGTTTGAGTTCCTGAAAACAACGGATTATCCAGTGGGTAAACTCGATTATTTTCCACTACTTGACAATACAGATATTTTGGTGAAGGATGATATCTTCCGTCTGCTGAGGGAAAGCGGTGTTGGTGTGCCAGCCTACTACGAAGAGATTCCCTTCGATGTGGATGGCGAGAAGGGTACATATTGCCGCAGTCGTTCTGGTTGCTACTTCTGTTTCTTCCAGCAGAAGATAGAATGGATATGGCTCTACGAGCAGCACCCTGACCTCTTTAAGAAGGCGATGGAATTCGAGAAAGACGGCTATACTTGGAATCAGAATGAGAGTCTTGCAGACCTCATCAAGCCAGAGCGCATCCGCCAAATTAAACTCGACATTATCCGTCGCCAAAAAGAAAGCCGAGCCAACAACAAGGGAACCACCCTAGCAGAAATCCTTGGCGATGATATAATGTGTACGAACTGCTTTATATAATAGCCTATGTTGTGTGATGTAGATTGGGCAGAAGATGGAACGTATAGACCAGGTGAGTTTAATTCTCCAGAAAAGTTTTTCAACGATTGTTTGGAGAATAGTAAGGAGTTTGACCTTCAACTTGGCTATTTTAGTTCTGCTACTATCAGCGTCTTAGCAGAAGGATTTGCCTCTTTTATTTCTAACGGTGGTAGGATGAGGCTTGTCATCAACCACATTGTATCAGGAGAGGACAAAGATGCTATCCGCAAAGGTGTTAATGGAGGAGTTATAGATTGTTTTGATTTAACTAACTTCGAGACTCTACGCCAGACTTTCGATGAATACCAACAACAGTTCTTTGAGTGTCTTGCATTCCTTATCTACAATAAACGTATAGACATCAGAATTATCAAGCCAAGAAACAAGAAAGGTATTGCTCATACTAAATCCGGGCAGTTTAGAGATGGTGATAGCACCACTTCTTTTACAGGATCGGCTAACTTTACAATTAATGGATTGTTCAATAATCTCGAGGAAATAACAATTTCTAGGAGTGATTCTATTGATAAGATGGTGCAGAAGAAGATTGCCAGTCAACGTGAAGAGTTCGATTCTATCATGAATGGCAAGAAGCGCAACATAGAATACTTGTCTCCAGAGAATCTTATTTCTGCAATCCAAACAAGCTATGGCGACAAGGATATTGAAGAGTTACTTGATGTAGAGCAAAAGCTTCGTAAGATTAAGGAAGAAAGAAGAATAAAAGAGAGACAGAAACATTCAGACCTCGTCTGCGATGGCTTGAATATTGAACCTCAATTCCCTTATCCATCAGGACCAAGAGAATATCAAAAGACTGCCTTTGAGAATTGGAAAAACAATGGTCAGAAGGGCTTGTTCGCAATGGCTACAGGTACAGGTAAGACTATCACATCGCTGAATTGTCTTTTGGAAATCTATAAGAGAAAGGGCTATTATAAAGCCATCATTCTTGTACCGACTATAACACTCGTCAACCAATGGGAACAGGAATGCAGGAAGTTCCATTTTGCGAATATCACCAAGGTTTATTCTAAAAACTTGACTTGGCGTGATGAAGTAGAACGCATTCTCTTCAATGAGAAATACAAGACAGAAAGAGAGCCAGAAGTCTCATACATAATTATATCAACTTACGCATCGTATTCAAGGGAAAAGGTTTTCAATGTCTTGAACGGCTTTGATAAGAAACGCTTGCTGTTGATCGCTGACGAGTGTCACAATATGGGTTCTGGCTCATTGGTTAAACGATTGAATGTAATTCCATATCTCAGACGTATCGGACTGTCAGCAACTCTAGAACGTCAATTCGATGATGAGGGCAATGAAAAACTGAGGAAGTTCTTCGGTTCTGAAGAACATTATACCTACGAGTATAGTATGGAGGAAGCCATACAAAAGGGTGTACTATGCAAGTACATGTACTATCCTCATTTGGTTCGATTGACCTCAGAAGAGATGGACGCATACGTTGAATTGTCTGATAGGATAGCCAAGTATTTCAATTTCGACAAAGGACGCTTTGACGATATTGACGAAAAACTAAAGATGCTACTATTGGCCAGGAAACGGATTGTTCATAAGGCCGAAAGAAAGTTGGAAGTCTTTAGGGAGATTATTGAGAAGCGACATCTGGAGAAAGGTAATCTGAAATATACGCTCGTTTACGTTCCAGAAGGGAACACGCCTGACTATGTGGGCGGTAATGATGATTTTGACAAATCGGAAGACATCGGTGATGACAACGATGCTGAACACTTGATTAATCAATATACCCAAGTAGTCACAGAAGTGGACGACCATGTAACTGTTAGGAAATTCATTTCTGGTCAGAAAGATCGAGAAGAAATACTCTATGATTTTGCTGAAGGCCGGTTACAGGTACTTACATCTATGAAGTGTCTTGATGAAGGTGTCGATGTACCTCGGAGCGAACTGGCAATTTTCTGTTCAAGTACAGGTAATCCACGTCAGTTCATTCAACGTCGTGGTCGTGTGCTTAGGACACACCCTGATAAAAAAATGGCAGAACTACACGACCTTGTAGTGGTGCCAGAATTAAACCCCAACAGTGATAGTTTCAGAATGGAGCAGTCGCTATTACGTGGCGAGTTAATGAGAGTTAACAATTTCGCACTTCTTTCAGAGAATCCGTCTTATTCAGAGATTGAGCTGAGAGATGTGATGAATCATTACGGTTTGAATCTTTATAACAATGAACATTTATGAATAACAAGGAAAGAATGCTGCACATGGTTCTTGATGACCCAAAGTTGCAAGAACTTTACGATTATGACAAGTCAGAGTATGAGGACTTGTATCAAGCCCTTAACTCAGAAAATGTCATTGTCGCTGCTGTCGCTAGGATCATCAAATACCTTGATGGCTCAACAGACGAGAGTGACCAAAAGAAAGTCTATATGACAGTGTTTAACTACATCAACGAGAACTACATCCTATGATCATACTAAAGATTGAAATAGAGAACTTTCGAAGCTATTACAAGCAAAATACCTTCGAATTAACCAACGGCCTCAATCTTATCATTGGGTCTAATGGTGATGGTAAGACAACATTCTACGAGGCTCTTGAATGGCTCTTTCGTACTGATGGAACCAACAAAATGGATACCAAGTTCATCTCCAAAAAGCGTATCGAAGAGCTTTTCGCCAATGAGTCTGATGATGTAAGGGTCGCTATGACTTACGAACATAAGGGTAAAACAAAGATTTTGGAGAAGATGTTCCACTTTACCAAGTCATTCGATGGAGAAGTAAGCACTTCTAATTATTCTTTTAACCTCATAGAGAACAACGGCGTAGAGAGAATTGTAAAAGACGGTATCCGTTTTGACTACGACCTACCTTCGGAAATTCGGAAATACACGATGTTCAAAGGAGAAAGCGACCTTGATGTGTTCCAGAATTCCAATGCACTGAAGATGCTTGTTGAGACCTTCAGTGATGTAAAGGATTTCGAGGCATATTTCGCTTTTATGGAATATGCCAGCAAGAAAGCTGACCAAGCTCGTGACAATGCACAGAAATTGGACAAAAAGAATACTGACAGAATTAAGCAACTCAACAGAACCATTGAGTTTGAGACTGGCACCCTTTCTGACATTGAAAGAGAGATAAAAAACAAGGAGAATGAGGCTGTGAACTTTGATAGTCTGCTGAAAAGCATTGAACAGAGCAAAGAGGCATCAAAATTGCTTATTGCCGTCAATCGTAGGATAGAGACTCTTTCACAGAAACGTTCTCAAATGCAAGCCCGCATTGATGAGAATTATACTATCAACCTCCTTGATGACATGTGGATTTTGATGGGTTTCGGAGATATAGCAGAAGAATATTCAAGCAAGGTCAGCGAGGTAGATAAGAAGCGTAGAAAGTTGGAACAAAACTACCTTTTTACTGCTGGACAGGAAAAAGCTATCAAGAAGATGCAGACAGACTTTGTTCCATTACCTGTTCACATTCCTGGCCAGAAGGTTATGCAAGAAATGTTGGATGAAGAAGTCTGCAAAATCTGTGGCCGTCCAGCTAAGAAACACTCAGAAGCTTGGGAGTTCATGCTTCATCGCCTTGAAGAATATCAGGAGTCATTAAAGGTTCCAGAGGATGAAGAGATTGCTCCCTATTACATGAACAACTACATAGTAGAGCTTCAGAAGCGTGACACAACACTAAACGACAACTTGTCTGAAATAACAAAACTACGGCATAAGATTCAAGAAGCAATCGCATTCAACAACCGTATGCATGATGAAGTTAAAAAGATTGATGCGAACCTGAACGTGGAGTTTGAACAAAAGAAACGAATCCTTGCTCAGACGGACGGACTTACGGAAGAGCAGTTGCTGGCCAACTATGAGAATATTTCCAACTGGGTTGAACAGAAGAACAAAGCAGAGAACAGGATTGATTCCCTGAAGAGGCAGCGGGCGCAACACCGGGCGGCCCTTGATGAAGCACAGGACGCTCTTAGTAAATTGGCAGAAGGAACATCTGCTGCTATCTTCGCCAAGACTGCGCTAATTATCCGTCAGATTTCAGAAGCCTTCAAGTCTGCCAAGGAAACTAATAAGAAAAGGTTGCTCCATGCTATTGAGGATGAGTCGAATGTATTCTTAGAGAAGCTTAATTCAAATGACTTCAAGGGTACAATTAGAATCTTAGAGAAAGCTAACGGACAGGGTGAAGCTGTGCTGATGAATAATGACAATACGAGAATATTCACGCCTAACACAGCACTCCGTACAACTTACCTGATGTCCGTATTGTTTGCTATAGGTAAGTTGTCAAGCGAAAAGGACAAGACGGAGTTCCCACTGTTATTTGATGCACCAACATCCTCATTTACTGATGCCAAAGAAAGTGAATTCTTTAATGTGATAAGTAAGTTGAAGAAGCAGGTTGTTATCGTAACAAAGAGTTTCTTAAAAGAAAGTAATGGCGAAGTCGTTCTTGACAAATCCAAGATAGATGAACTGAATGGCTGCGTCTTCCGTATAGAGAAAAAGAAACCTTTCGATGACAAGAAGCTGGGGACTATTCAAACCGTAATATCTAAAATCAAGTAACTATGGCTGATTTACTGAACAATATAGAAGAACTCGTTGATAAGGACGAGAAACTGATAGATATTTGGGGACGTAGAAATCCTCGATTTGAGAAAAAGTACGAAAAAAGCGTGCTAAGAGTTATATCGGACTATGGTATTGGCGCATCTGAGAATACTAGTGCTAAGGGAAAAGTCTTGGGTGCTGGCTATGAGCCATACATTATGGCTTTCTTTATTGGTCTGTATGCCAACAAGAAGCTACAGCTATCCGATTCGAGTGAAGACTTGAAAGTTTTGGGCCAACCTATTGACAAATGGGGTAATCTTGATTCAAAGAAATTCAGGCATGCCTACTCAGGTTTACGTTCTTATATATTTATCGCTTTGGTGGCAAAAACGAATGTAGACTGGATAGCTCTTGACAAGGGTGACATAAAAGTCAGCACCGTAGTGACAAGTCTGATTGAAACGATGGAAGAATATGCCAACTATGGGTTTTCTATCATGGAAGAGAAACTGAAATCTGACCCAAGTTATTTCTTTTCTCATAGGTCTTTCCTTGACATATTTCTTCAATTGACAAATAAACAGTCAGGTGAGTTCACTCAAGACGATGAACCCGAAGAATTGTAACCTCATTGAAACATGGATTATATAGAAGCCTTCAAAAACCTAAAAGCGAATAATAAGTATAGTCGCAAGTCGCCCCACAAGGCAATTTTGATGCTGACAGTTATCGAACTGTATGAACATAACATATTGACTGATAATGAAATTTTTTATGACGAGAAGTTAAAGTCTATGTTCCTGAAAGTTTGGAACAGAGTACTGCCCAATGAACCACTGTTCTATACAGATGCTTATTTGCCGTTTTGGTATCTTCAGAACGACAGTTTCTGGCATATAGTCCCGGTCCGTGGTAAAGAGGATATCCTGTCTTTGATGCGAGATACTAATATAAAACCATCTGAAACAAAATTGTACGATTGTGTCAAGTATGCAGAACTTGATGATGATTTGTATTTCTTGATGACATTGCCATCTGGTCGTTCTTCGTTAAAGAGAGTGTTACTTGAGACATACACCAATCTTCCAACAGGACAAATAGACAAGATGACAGAAAGTGTAGATAACGCCATTGATTATTCTACCTCTGCTATATCTGATTACAAAAAGATTATTTCTAATGAAAAAAATGAGACAAAAGCAAATGCTGTAGATGTGGACGAAGATACATTACATTCATTTAATGAGCTTAGCGAAGATTTGCAGATAATTCTTAATTATGAATATTACTCTTTCCTTAAAAAGCATCGAAGTGAGAGAGAGATGTTCAAAGAAGTTTGTCCAACTGTTTTTGATTTATATCATAACATTGCAAATCATCCGATACGTAAAGATGGGATAGCCCCGTCTGTTGCTTTCATTTACGATGATTTCCTTTCAGACTTGAAAATTGCCCTAATGAGCGAAAATGGCTCAATGGAGTTGATTGACAAGATAGACATTGCTATCTCAATTCTAAGGGGGGATATTGTAGAAGACAATAGTTCTGAAGCAGCAGAAGAAGAAATAGATACCACAGACGAAATAGAAGGGCAAGAAGCGGCTCCCATTTACAATAGTGGGTACGATGATCATAGCCTAGATGTAGAACATGTATATTTGGACTCAAGTTATAACATTGTAAAGACTGTTACAACTTCTTCACTCCAAGATTCACAAGAAAAAGAAGAGATTACAGAAAGTAGGAAAGGGAAATCCTGGACGCAAGAGGAAGAGGAACGCATAACACACTATTTCGAGAGAGGAATAAGTACAGCAGACATTGCAGAAAGAGTTGGACGCACGGAAGTCGCCATAAAAGCTCGACTAGCGAAACTCGGTTTGATAGAGTACACTTATGGGAAAGATGAGCCAAATGAGATAACTCCCAATGTCGTGCCTGTCAACCCAAACGATTTCCAAATAGAGAATGATTTTTCGAAAGCCATTATTCTGAATAAGCACGGTGAGAAAGTTTACTCTACTGATGGCAAGTTGAAAAGTATTGGCGGGAAGATTTACCGGCTTAACCTAAAGAAAGAATGCTTCACAATAAAGGATATGCAGTATAATGGTCAAGTATGGATGAAAGGAATTAAGAAGATTGTAGCGTATCCTTGGACGGGGTTGTACAGAATCATGGATGACGCAGACGATTATAGTGAAGTTATAGAGGATTTGTTTGATGACCCCTCATTTGAGGAGTGCAAAATAAAAGTCAAGGGTGTATGGTATGATAATCAAGGGGACTTGATAACTGATTCTTCAATACGTGATGACGCTACAGAAGAATCGCCCCAAAAACGTCATGATTATCTGAAAATTATAAAGCATCCTCTATATGCTGTTAGGAAGCAAGCACTCCTCCGTGCTATGGGCTATTTCAGGTTGCCAGCAAAGATAAGGGATATTGCCAGAACAATCAGCAGAACAGCATGGGGAGCCCCCATCATAGAAGATGATGTGGAAGATATCATCAGCACGCTAAAGGATGTTGAATCATCTGATGGTAAATACATACTGCGGAAAAAATGATAGATGATGATTCTGAACTACTATAAATCCTCCGTTGGCAAAGAGCAGACTGCCAATGGGGGAGTTTTGTATGAGGGGAGGAAGGGATGGATAGTTAATGGTTCTTGGTTCAAGATTCAGGGTTGCGAGCATCAGAACATGCCCTGAGAGGGTTGTGTGGCGTGGTTTTTTAACAATGGTAAACAATGGAAAAAATGCAAATTATTAAGAAAATGTTTGGAAGATGTTAATTATTTGATTAACTTTGCGACGTTAAAGAAAAAATAATGGACAAAATTCGCACTATAAAGCTCTTTAAGAATTACTATAAGGATTTTTATGTGGCACAGACGAAAACGGTACGTGACAAAATAAATACTGTACTGAAATTGGTTGAGACACAGCGAATAATCCCAAAGAAATTCTTTAGAATCATTGATGGATCAGACGGAATCTATGAAATAAGAGTGGAAATAGATAGCAACATCTATCGCATCTTCTGCTGCATGGATAAGGGGGCTGTTGTGGTGCTGTTTCACGGATTCCAGAAGAAAACGCAGAAAACGCCCATGAAAGAGATAAAACGGGCGGAAGCTATCAAAAAGGAGTATTTTAAAAGCAAGGAGGAATAAATATATGGACGCAAAGAAGAAAGAAGCAATTATGGAGTGCACAACCTTTGACGAACTGCTTGACGCTGAATATGGGGAGCGTGGCTCGGAGGGACGTGAGAAATTTGAGGCTGAGGCTGAGACGTTTTGTCTGGCAGAATGCTTGAAGGAACAACGACGGCTGGCAGGCCTGACTCAAGAGCAGTTGGCTGCAAAGATTGGAACAAAGAAGAGCTATATTTCAAAAATAGAAAACGGACATGCCGACGTTCAACTCTCTACGCTCTTCCGCATTTTCTCGGGACTGGGGAAGCGGGTGTCGCTTACGGTATTATGAAGGGGCTTTGCAGTCCCTTCATTTTTGTATTCTTGCCGCCTTCACCAGTGTTTGTTGCGGAAAGCGGGAAAATGTAAAATGTAAACGTGAAAACTGGCTGAGGGGCTAACTGCTACTCATAGTGCCTTATCCTGACTTCGATGGGCGCTTGTTGGAGTAGGGTGGGCAGCTTGCTGACATCGGTCTGTCCGTAGTGATAGGGGAAGAGTACTCGGGGCTTTAGCTGCTTGGCTGCGCTGATGAGTTGCTCGGTGGTCATGGTGTAGGGCTGGGTGTCAGGAGGGCGTCTACTTCAACGGTGGTGGTGGGCTTGTCTTTTGACTTCCAAGCCAGGATGCCTCCTTTGAGATTGACGCACTTGTAGCCTGCGGCAGATAACTGCTCGGCTGCGTTGGCAGAACGGCGACCGCTCCTGCAATAAACGGCTACAGGGCGTGTCTTGTCTAACTGGGCTTTGGCTTTCTCGAGGAACTGGGGACTCTTGACGTCGGCTAATAATGCTCCGTCAAGATGCTCTTCGGCATATTCTTCTGCTGTGCGTACATCCAGCAGTTGCACTTCTTTGGCTGATATATAGTTGGCAAAGGCCTCTACGTCGAGGTTGTCGTATGAAGGCTGTCCGCAACTGGTGTTCAGTCCAAGAACGGCGGCGAGAAGGGTGAGTATGTTCTTTTTCATATTGGATGGTTTGTGAATGGTTTGTAGATGATTTTCGCTGCAAAGATACTTATTTATATTTAATAATGTGTCACTTTTATCATAAAAAAAAGACATTGCCTTTCGGCGATGTCTTATGTTCGCGTTCTCTCACAAAAAAAGACATTGCCTTTCGGCGATGTCTCCTTTTGGGTGCCCGGACGGACTCGAACCGTCGACATTCAGAACCACAATCTGACGCTCTAACCAACTGAACTACGGGCACCATGTGCGCTTGTTAAAAGCGAGTGCAAAGGTACTGCTTTTATTTTAATCTGCCAAATAAAATCGGACTTTTTTTCAAAAAGACAGTAATAAAAAGCGATTCCGCCCATTTCCTGATGGAAACGGACGGAATGAAAGGTGACTTATTGCTGAGCATCACCCTGCTGAGTGGGAACGTCGAAACCGGCGCCCTGCTGTGCAGGAGTCTGCTTAGTCTGAATCTTTTCGATGGCGGTACCGTTCTGGTTGGCCTTGGGGGCTACGTAAGCACATGCAATGCTGACGACAACCATAAAGGCTGCAAGTGTCCAGGTGGCCTTCTCGATGAAGTCGGTGGTCTTGCGAACACCACCAATCTGGTTGTAAGAGGCGAAGTTAGATGCCAAACCGCCGCCCTTTGACTCCTGAATCAGCACAATGCCAATCATGAGGAGTGCTGCAATCACAATGAAAACTACTAATAATGTGTACATTTTTTTTTACTGTTATTTTTTGTTGTTATTTATAATCAATTTTTCTAAGAAGCGAATTTGGTCTGCAAAGTAAACATTTTTTTTTGGATTATCCAAACTTAATTGCTTAATAATTTGCAAAGCCTTCGAATAATTGCCCTGTTTAATGAAAATTCGGGCTAATGTCTCGGTATAATACCCACTTTCGTTGTCTTTCTTCGTCTCTTTGTCTTCGTGGTCGAGTTCGGGCTTCAAGGTAGGATTTTCGTTCAAAACAATCTTTCCTTTGTCATTTTCTATGAAAGTGTCGATGAGGCTCTGACCGATGAGCTGCGGGGTCTCGGAGAGCGACTGGAAGTCTTCATCGTTCTCCATGAGATAGGCGACGTAGTCGACGGCGGCATCAGCAGGGGTGGGCTTGCGCTTGGGCTTCTTCTCCTGTGGCTCTTCTTCCTTGGGTAATGACTCAAGGAAGTTGTCGATGAGCGAGAGGGTGCGGCTGTCGCGCTCGGCTGATGAGACGGGCAGACTGGATGCTGTGGTATAGTCGACGGCATCGACTGACTGTGTGGAAATGTCGTGGGTGACCTCAGCGGTGTCGGCAACTTCTCTCTTGAGACTCTTGAGCCGATAGTGGGCTGCTTCTATCATCTGGAAGATGACTTTGCGGTCGGTGATGTAGATGGCTGCACGGCGCAACTCTTCATCGAAAGAGGGGTCATGGAGCAGATAGAGGTTCTGCAGCATGAGCAGACGGGCTGTCTGGAAATAGGGGTAGAGTGCGAGCGTGGAGCGTAGCTCGTACAGCGTCTCGCGGTCGAGTTGTTCAGGGTGGTTGATGAGCTCTGCTATTTCCATTGTTTTTAATTATTGGATGGTCTGGTTCTGACAGGCTTGTGGTTACCAGTTGGCTACGGTGGCATTGAATATCTGGTCGCAGATGTCCTTGATCATCTGGGTGACAAGTTCTTCCTGCACAGCACTGAGGCTTAGGTTGGAGTCGTAGCTCTGGCTGGCTGTGAACTGGCGCTCGAAGTCTTCGTCGTGCTTCACGTTGTTGGTGAAACGCACGTTGACGGTGATGGAGAGCTCTACCTGTGCAGAGCTGCCTTGGGCCGACACGGACTTGTTGCGCTGTTCGTAGCGTGTGATCTCTCCTTCAAGCTTCAGGTCGCCATTGCGCTTGACCTGTTGGAGCTTGGTGTGGTTGGCATACTGGTCTTTCAACTGGTTGTTGAACATGCTTGCCATAGGTCCCCAGACGTAGTTGGAACGGATGGGGAAGTCGTTGATCTGTATGGTCTTGGTCTTGTTGTAGTCGATGCTGGCACCATTGAAACTATAGGTGACGCTGCAGGCGGAGAGGAGCAGCACCGTGAGGAGGGCGGCTATTCCGACATAATATATATAATGTTTGCGTGTGTGCATAGACTTGGTTTTATTTGTCGAGACCATAGATCTTGAGTTTCCTGTAGAGTGTACGGTCGCTGATGCCCAGTTCCTGAGCTGCTTTCTTACGGTTGCCGTTGTTGCGCTCAAGGGCTTTCTCGAGCATCTGTCTGCTGAGATCGCTGAGGTTGAGGTTCTCCTGCTCGGGTGTGGGCTCGATATATTCCTCTGCCTCGGCATCCTCGAGGGTGGGGACGTTGTCAATGGCCGACGATGTAGGTATACTGGGTATCGTGGATGGAGTGGGGATGCTGGTGATGGGGGTGCCGGTGACTTGCACGTCGGCAAGCTGTTTCTTCAGCTGACTCATCTCACGACGCATGTCATTGACGTTGCCTCGCAACTCAAACAGTATCTTATAGAGCATCTCACGCTCGTTCTCAAAGGAGTGGTCGCCGCCTTTGTTGATGACAGCGAGTTGGGTGCTCTCTTTGTCTTGCGGGATGAAGCGCGAGAGGATCTCGGCTGTGATGGTGCGTTCCTTGCTGAGGATGGATATCTGCTCTGTGATGTTCTTCAACTGGCGTACGTTGCCGGGCCATTTGTAGCGCATGAGCAAATGCTTGGCCTCGTCGGTGAGTACTACGCGCTCCATGTGATACTTCTCTGCCATCTGCATGGCGAAGAGACGGAACAGCAGAACGATATCCTCGCCGCGCTCACGGAGTGCCGGCATCTGGATGGGGATGGAGTTGAGACGGTAGTAGAGGTCCTCACGGAAGCGTCCCTCGCTGATGGCCTGTCGGATGTTGACGTTGGTGGCTGCCACGATGCGCACGTCAGTCTTGCGTACCTCGGTGGCTCCCACAGGGATGTACTCGCCGGTCTCCAGGACACGCAACAGTCGGGCCTGGGTGGCAAGAGGCAGTTCGCCTACCTCGTCGAGAAAGAGGGTGCCTTTGTTGGCTACACCAAAGTAACCTGGCGAGTCGTTGATGGCACCGGTGAATGAGCCTTTGACGTGTCCGAAGAGTTCGGAGTCGATGGTGCCTTCGGGGATGGAACCGCAGTTGATGGCGAAGTACTTCTCCCGGCGGCGGGGCGAGTTGTCATGGATGACGCGGGGGATAATCTCCTTACCTACACCGCTCTCGCCCACGATGAGTACGCTGAGGTCGGTCGGCGCCACCTGAAGGGCTACGTCGAGGACATGGTTCAAGGCATCGCAGTTGCCTACGATATTGTACCTCTGTTTGATGCGTTGTAGTTCGGCACTATCCATAATCGGCTGACAAAATTACATATTTTTTCTTAAACAACTGCAAATTTGGCAGAAATTAACGCATTTTAGGCTATTGCTTCCTCTCTTTGTCGAAGTTTGGGGCACCTTCGCCCGAACGGAAGCGTACCTTCTCGCTCTCGTCGCGCTTCTCGTGGTAGAGCTTGGGCAGAGGGTTGCCCATCGGCTCGTCGTAGTGCTGACGGTTGCGCCATACGTCGATGCCGGTGTAGATAGCCTGTCGGAACGACTGCGCATCGGCTTGGTTGCGACCGGCGATATTGAAGTATGTGCCGTGGGCGGGGGCGGTACGTACAAGGGAGAGTCCTGTGGTAAAGCGGACGCCATTCTCGGGGGCAAGGGCCTTGAAGGGGGTCTGTCCCTGGTCGTGGTACATGGCGAGCACTCCGTCGAAACGGTAGTAGGCTCCGCTGCCGAAGAAGTCGTCGGCTGCATAGGGTCCGAAGACCTGCAGACCTTGTTCGGCGAGTTCGTTGATGGCTGGAATAATCACCTCCTGCTCCTCTTCGCCCAGTGCACCATCCTCACCGCAACGGGGGTTAAGGGCTAGCACGGCGATGCGTGGGGTGGAGATGCGCAGGTCACGGCGCAGACTCTGTTGGAAGAGGATGGCCTTCTCCATAATCTTCTGTTTGGTGACCGACTCAGCGACATCTTTGATGGCTACATTGTTGGTCACGAGTGCCACGCGCAGGTCTTCGTTCATCAGGATGGTCAGTCCCTTGTTGTTGTCGCCCAGTCGGCGCTCGATGTAGTTGGTGTGTCCGTTGAAACCCTTGATGCTGTTCTTGCAGACGGGGGCGGTCACGAGGATGTCGAAGGCACCGCTCTTATAGTCGTCGAGTGCACGGTCGAGGGCTTTCTTGGCGGCATCGCCAGCCTCGGGGGTGGCCTCTCCGAGGTCTATCTTCACCTCGTCGTCAATGACAGAGAGTAGGTTGAGATGTCCGTCGACAGCCTCTTCTGCCTTACGGATAATGTTGAACTGCAAATCCATGTCGAGTGCCTTCAGATGATAGGCGGCGGCTTTGGGTGCCCCGTAGATGATGGGGGTGCACAGTTCGAACATGGCGGCGTCTTCAAAGGCCTTGAATATCACTTCGTAGCCCACACCGTTGGTGTCGCCGTGGGTGATGGCTACGCGAATCTTTTTGTCTTCCATATTGTTTTGTTCTTTTTGTTATTATATCTCATCGGCTAAACCGATGAGCACACTATTATTAGTTTTTTACATTTTTACATTTTTTTATTTTTACATTTTACTGTGTAGAGGCTGGCCTCCAGTCGTCTGACGAGGTTGCGCTTCTTCATCTCAGGGGCATAGACAAAGCCCTCGACGCAGAGCACGCTGTCGCCTTGCTTCAGGGCAAGGCTGACGAAAGGACCTCCCATTGCCACACCTTCCATCTCCCATAGTCCGCGGGCTCCCAGTTGGGTGATGTCATGTTCTCCTTTTACTCGGAAGGTGACGCTCTCCCTGACGGTCTTCATGAAGGTGCTGTCGGCCTCGCCGGTGACATAGATGCGCATGATACTGTCGCGAACGGTAAGCAACTGCTGGCGCAGCAGGCTATCGGCAGCATAGCGATAGACGCAGATGTTCTGCATGCCACTTGCCGACTGGTTGGAGAACCACAGGAAGTCTTTGCCCCGTGTGGTCTTCGTCAGGTCCTCGGGTATCCACAGTCTACAACCGAAGGAGTCGGCTACCAGTTGTTCTGCCTCTCTGTTATGGTGAGCCCGGAGGTTGACGATAGCATGATTAATCTCAGCACGTGTCAGTTGGTCACTGACTGACTGGATGCACGATGGCAGGTCGGTTTGCAGACGTGCCACTGAGGGCGCATCGATATGGATGATAGTCTGCGGATGGGCATAGACGTTCTGTTGATAGAGGGTGCGCGTCGCTTTCAGATGGGTGCTGTCTGTCGATACCAGGATGATGTTACGGGCATAGCGTGTGCCTTGCTCCAATTCCGGTTTGACGAGTACAGAGACATCAAAAGCCTGTTCCTCTTGGGGCAGTCCCGGCATGGGGATGCTGCGCAGAGCCTCGGCGACGGCATGGACAGCACGACTGTCGGGACCTGTCACCAGCACTTCGTAACTGCGTCCACCGCTGGTGGGCGATGAGCCGGAGCGTTGGCATGCTCCCAAGAGACATGCTGTCAGGAGGCATACTGTGGTAAACAGCAGGCACACCCAGTGATGACTATCTTTGCTCCAAGCGTTCATATCGTTTGCTGTTAGTGTTAGTGGCGTTCACTCCTGGCGCTCTTTCTGTCTGGCTGTAGAGAGCAGTCCGCAGGCGGCGAAGATGTCCTGCCCGCGACTGGCACGGATGGTAGTAAATACCCCGTGGGAGGTGAGGTAGTCGCGCAACTGTTCCATGCGTCGCTCGTCGGCACCCGGCAGGTCTACGTCGGGTATCTGGTGGAAACGGATGAGGTTGACACGACACTCCAGACCCTGTAACAGACGGACAATCTCCTGTCCGTGGGACAACGAGTCGTTGAGTCCGCTGAAACAGATGTACTCAAACGAACAGCGGCGCTGGTGGGTGAAGTCGTATTGCTTCAGCAACGCTACCGTATCGGCTATCGGCATCGCCTTTTCGGCTGGCATCAGCGACAGACGCTGATCGTGGAGGGGGGAGTGCATGGAGATGGCTACGTGGCAGTCGCTCTCGTCGAGGAACCGCTTCAGCTTGTTCTTGACACCCACGGAACTGACGGTGATGCGCTTGGGACTCCAGCCATAGCCGTCCTTGTCGGTCAATAGTCGGGTGGCCTTCAGCACGGCATCAAGGTTGTCCATGGGTTCGCCTTGTCCCATGAATACGATGTTGGTCAACTGCCCGCGCTCTGGTAGCGCATAAATCTGGTTGAGGATGTCAGCAGCGGTCAGATTGCCTTCAAACCCCTGTTTGCCTGTCTGACAGAAAAGGCAGTTCATCTTACAGCCCACCTGGGAAGAGACGCAGAGCGTGGCACGGTCCTCATCGGGTATGAAGACAGTCTCGACGAACTTCGTCCCGTCTGTTGCGATGTCGTCGCAACAAACCTGACTGCAGCGCACGGGGAAGAGATATTTGATGGTGCCGTCCTTGGAACGCTGACAGTCGATGGGCGACATCGCACCGATACAGTAGTGCTCGGCAAGTATGGCACGGTTCTTCTGTGACAGGTTGGTCATCTCGTCGATAGTGGTAACGTGCTTGTCGTAGAGCCATTTCGCAATCTGACTACCGGTAAATGCTGGCATGCCCAATGCCTTCACTGCCTCTTTCAGTTCGGCAGTGTTCATACCCATCAGTATTTTCTTTCCTTCTTCCACGTGGTTGGCTTTTGTTATTCCTTTGAAATATTGATGTGCAAAGGTAAGAAAAATTGTTGAATTATGTGTCGCTTTAAGAAAAAAATGACTAATTTTGCACTCAAAATAAAAAATACATAATGAAAGAACATATTGATGTCTTTATGCTTCACCGTGACAGCTCGTCGTTTTGTGAGCCGATGGTGTCGCAGGTGGTCGTCGTCAAGGAACTTATTTCGAGTGAGGCACTTCAGCAGGTTGCCCAACAGTCTTCAGCCGATTATGTCGTTTTAGTCACCAAGAATTCGCCGATAGAGATTGGCGAGGGGGCTCTCGAACGTCTGTTGCGTGTGGCAAGAGACAGTGGGGCTGCCATGATCTATGCCGACCACTATGAGCGCAAGAAAGTTGACGATGAATGGAAGGTAGAGAAACATCCCGTCATTGACTATCAGATAGGTTCTATCCGTGATGACTTCGACTTCGGCTCACTGCTGATGATTCGCGGTTCGCTGTTGCGACAGTGGGCCCAACAGGTGGAGAATGCATGGAAATACAGTGGCCTGTATGACCTCCGCCTGTATCTGAGCAGACAGGGTGAACTGGTGCACCTGAAGGAATACCTCTATACGGAGGTGGAGAAAGATACACGGGCTTCGGGCGTGAAACAGTTTGACTACGTGAATCCCGCCAACCGTGATGTTCAGATAGAGCGCGAACAGGTGGCTACACTCCATCTGAAGACTATCGAGGCACTCATCGATACTACAGCACATAGCAAGGTAGACTTCGACGAACAAGAGTTTAGGGTGGAGGCTTCGGTCATCATTCCTGTCTACAACCGTGAAAAGACGATTATCGATGCCGTCACAAGCGCCCTCTCTCAAGAGACGTCTTTCACTTTTAACGTCATCGTGGTGGACAACCATTCCACTGATCGCACCACCGAACTGCTCGATGGCGTGGACGACAAACGACTGGTACATCTCATTCCTGAACGTACCGACTTGGGCATTGGAGGATGCTGGAACATGGCTGTCAATGATGAACGCTGTGGACGCTTTGCGGTACAGTTGGATTCCGACGATCTCTACTCGTCACCGATGACGTTGCAGCGCATCGTGGATGCCTTCCACGAACAGGGGGCAGCGATGATTGTAGGTAGCTATCGGATGTGTGACTTTGAACTGAACACGCTACCTCCCGGACTCATAGCACATAAGGAATGGACCGACGAGAATGGACCTAATAATGCTCTTAGAATCAATGGCTTGGGTGCACCTCGTGCATTTTTTACTCCATTGTTAAGAGAAGTGCAACTTCCAAATACAAGCTACGGTGAAGACTATGCCATGGGACTCATCTTCTCACGTCGTTATCGCATCGGACGTATCTACGACGAGCTCTATCTCTGTCGCAGATGGGGAGGCAATAGCGATGCTGCTCTCAGTCAGGAACGTATCAATGCCAACAACCTCTATAAGGACCAGTTGCGCTCGTTAGAGATACTGGCCCGTCAGCGCATGAACCGTGAAGAGAAAGGAGAGAGTAGGGAGGAAACAGGTCCGCTGAATCGTTTCTTCAACAGACAGATGAGGCTCTGGCCAGAGACCGCCCAACGCTATGCTGAGTTGTCGAAGGTGCAAGCTCGCGATATCTCTGTGGGGGCGGTGACACTCACCGTGCAGTACAATCCCGCTCGTATCCGCTCCACAGGAGCCGTCGTCACCAAGGCAGCTCTTGCCGAGCGACCTTGCTTCCTCTGTCGTGACAACCGTCCGGCAGAACAGATGAGAAGGGTGGTCGATGGCGACTATGAGCTGTTGGTAAATCCGTATCCTATACTGCCGATGCATTTCACCATACCACTGAGACGACATCAGGCGCAACGCATCAAACCGATGTATGCAGAAATGTTGCGACTGCTGGAAACCTACCAGGGACTGACGGTATTTTATAACGGACCTCTCTGCGGAGCCTCTGCTCCTGATCATGCTCATCTGCAGGCAGGAACCACCGGCGTACTTCCTTTACAGAAAGACTGGCAACGACTGTCACGTAGTCTGTCGCCTGTCCTGAAACTGAGCGAGGATGCTGAGATAGATGTCATAGAAGACTATCCCTGTGCGGCACTGTTGCTCAGGGCAAAGGATATGCGTAGCAATAAACGCTTGTTTGAGAGACTCTATGAGACAATGACGTGTAGGGAGGGGGAGACGGAGCCGATGATGAACATCGTGGCGTGGAAGCAGGAGAACGAACTGCTGACGGTGGTCTTCCCACGTGAGAAACATCGTCCTGACTGTTACTATATGAAGGGCGATGATCAGTATCTCATCAGTCCGGGGGCACTGGATATGGCAGGACTGCTCATCACTCCACGCGTTGAGGATTTCGAACGTATGGATGCTGAAAAGGCTCGCGATATACTGAAGGAATGTGCGTTGTCTGAAGAAGGGATGCAGCAGTTGGTGGAACGACTGAAGAATGCAATGATCAGCGAGCCTGTTGAAGAGAAAGAGGGCCACGAACCGATGGTCACCGTGGGCATCGTCAGTGGAGAACACCTCTCGTTTGTGCTCAATGGTAACTATAGTGCCAAGGGCGAGTCGCTGACGGGAACACAGGAGGTGGCTCTCTCTGAGGGCGGCATCCTCTGGCGAGGACAACAGTATCGTAACCTGCGCTTCATACCACAAGGTGATGATGCCTCGTTTACGCTTGATGATGTAACTATCGGCGTGGGGTTCCATTGGGAGCGTCAGGAGAAACAGACCTTTAGAGGGGCACTCCATCTGGTGGTGGAGTCGGATAAGGTGTTGGCTATCAATGAACTGCCAGTAGAACAGTATTTGGAGAGTGTCATCTCAAGTGAGATGAGTGCGACGTCATCACCTGAGCTGCTGAAAGCTCATGCTGTTATCTCACGTTCCTGGTTGCTCTCACAGAAGAAACGAAGGGAGGATAGTGTTGAGAAAAAAGACGGCTTCTTCTCGTTCGTGAAGAAAGAGGATGAGCTGTTGCGCTGGTACGACCGTGAGGAACATACGCTCTTCGACGTCTGTGCAGATGACCATTGCCAGCGCTATCAGGGTATCACAAGGGCTACCAGCACTGCCGTCGGAGAGGCTGTGAAAGCTACACGTGGACAGGTGCTGATGTACGAAGGGACACTGTGTGATGCGCGCTTCTCGAAATGTTGCGGCGGACAAACGGAGGAGTTCCAGTATTGTTGGGATGATACGCCAAAGCCTTATCTCACATCCGTTGCTGATCCTTTCTGTCATACCAACGACAAGCGTATCTTACGACAGGTCCTCAATGACTATGACCAGGAGACTCCCGACTTCTACGACTGGCAGGTGGAGTATACGCAGGAACAGTTGACAGAACTGGTAAACCGCAAGACCAAACTGGATCTGGGCGACATCGTGGATATCGTACCATTGAGCAGAGGAAAGAGTGGACGCATTTGGCGCCTGCAACTAGTAGGTACGAAGCGTAGCTTCATCATAGGAAAGGAACTCGAGATACGACGTGCCTTAAGCGAGAGTCATCTCTACAGTTCTAACTTCGAGGTGGAAAAACGTGACGGACGCTTTATACTCAAAGGAAGAGGATGGGGCCACGGCGTAGGCCTCTGTCAGATAGGTGCAGCGGTGATGGGCGAGCAGGGCTATAAATATGATGATATCCTGCTCTATTATTACCGTGGTGCAGAGATTGTGCGTGCTTACTAAATAAGGATTATTCTAGTGATTCTAGTTTTACTAGTTATACTAGTTTTACTAGCCAAAACAACAATAACAATGTCTATACAACAAGGCAAAAAGCCTCTGAAGGTACTTCAAAGTGAAATCAATGTCAAGGACTTGTTCTTCTATCAGAAGAGCGAAGTCTTGTATGCATTGACTTTTGTCTTTGTTAAAAGATTTCTTCCTGCCAGTGGAGACCGCACTACAGACCAGATGATACAAGCAGCCCGTTCCGGAAAACAAAATATCGTGGAAGGACTATCTGATGGAGTAACATCTACAGAACTGCAATTGAAGTTACTTAATGTGGCGCGATCTTCTTTTAAAGAATTGAAGGCTGACTATGATGATTATATCTTAACTCGTCATCTGACTCAATGGGAATCATCACATTCGCGCTATGATTATATGTTGAATTTCTGTCGCATGCATAATAAGGTGGAAGACTATGAGCCTTTCTTCCAAAAGTGGAATGCTGAGGAACTTTGTAACGTAGCCTTGACGCTGCTTCATATGGTGGACAGGATGATGAAGACCTTTATGGAAGGTTTGGAACAACAATTCATCACTGAGGGGGGTATTAAGGAACGTATGTATGCTGCGCGTACGGGATATCGGCAAGAGGTAGACAATGAGTTGCAACGACTTCGTGACGAAAACAAAGGTTTACGCCAACAAGTACCTGTCTTGCAGCAGCAGATACAACAATTACAGGCAGAAAAGCGCCATTTGGAGGTGCTCCTGCAGCAGGCCAGAATGAAATGAGCATCAACTAGTACAACTAGTTTAACTAGTACCACTAGTACAACTAGAAAAAAAGAAAAAAATGAACCATTCAAAGAAAAGAAACCCCTGGGCATGGGTGCCCACCCTTTACATGGCAGAGGGACTGCCAAATGTGATTGTCACTTCTGTTGCCGTTGTCCTGTATATGCAGATGGGACTGACCGACGGAGAAATAGGACTTTATACGGGTTGGTTGGGACTGCCGTGGATTATTAAACCATTGTGGAGTCCGTTCGTGGATCTTTATAAGACAAAACGCTGGTGGGTACTGGCCATGCAGATGCTCCTTGGCTCATCGTTGGCAGGTATTGCGTTTACACTCAACACCGATTTCTGGTTTCAGGGCACTATGTTCTGTTTCTTCCTGATGGCTTTCTCCAGCGCGACTCATGATATCGCTGCCGATGGCTTCTATATGCTCGAACTGGATGAGCATAACCAGGCATGGTATGTGGGCATACGTAATACGTTCTATCGTCTCGCCGTCATCTTCGGCAATGGAGCACTGGTGCCTCTCGCCGGTATACTCCAGAAGCAGTATCCCGGACAGAATGCTTTCACATGGAGCCTGATATTCTATGGCGTAGCGGCAATATTTATTGGTTTGTGGCTATACCATGCTTTTATCATGCCTCGACCGGCTGCTGACACTCGTAAGAATGCGACGGCAGGAGAGATAGCAAAGGGACTGAAAACGATGCTGGTAGCCTTCGCACATAAGATGCCTTGGCGACAGATGGTCTTCGCTCTGCTCTTCATCCTTTTCTATCGCTTCCCCGAGGCCTTGCTCAACGCGATGAGTAAGACTTTCCTTACACGTCCGCAGGTTGATGGAGGATTAGGACTGTCGCTCGAACAGTATGGTGTTTCCTATGGCACGGTAGGACTCGTGGGGCTCCTCTTGGGTGGTATCGTGGGTGGTATGCTTGCCAGCCGTGACGGACTTAAGAAGTGGCTGTGGCCTATGGTATGCGCCATCACCTTACCCGATGTGGTGTATGTCTACATGAGCTATGCCATGCCTTCCAATATGGTGCTGGTCACTTCGTGTATCTTCATAGAACAGTTTGGCTATGGCTTAGGCTTTACTGCGCTTACCCTTTACATGCTCTATTTCGCTATGGGAGAGTTCAAGACATCTCATTATGCCATCTGCACGGGTATTTCTTATTTGGGCTTACAGGTGCCGGCTATGTTCTCGGGATTCTTAAAAGATGCGGTCGGCTATCAGACTTTCTTCCTGATTGTGATGGCTCTGTGCAGTATCACGTTTATCGTAGCGTGGTTCGTGAAGATTGACCCTGAATTCGGCAAGAAAAAGAAAGAATAGGATAATCCCTACTGAAGAATAGGCAAAATACTTTTGGGGATAGGGAATTATTCCTTATCTTTGCAACGTGAAAACTAAAATACGGAAAGATATGAAAAAGATTTTTACCTACATGATGATGACAATCGTGACCATGACATTGTTCACGAGTTGTGAGGAAGAGGATGGTTATATAGCTACGACATTGCGTAATCGTGATTGGCAGGGGTATATCACTAGATATTACCAGAATCGCTGGCGACTGTCTGGCGACAGCTATGCCACAGTGATGCGTTTCGAATCGAAAGACGAATTCTATACAAGCGGTCGTGGCTATGAGGTCGACTTCGATACGCGTTCTCCTTACCGTGATTATGCCTATTGCTCATTTAAGTGGTTTATTGTTGATGGAGAGATTACGCTTATTTATGACGATTCTAAATGGAATCCCATTTATATCAGGAATGATTATTATTTGAGTACTAGTCAGTTCTCTGGCTATATCCTAGACGGCTCGTACGATCCTATAAGGTTTGAGTTCTATAGTGAAGGCGATTTCGCTGGTTGGGATAGATACAGAAGTTATAGTACGGGCAACTACGGCGACTTCAGATACTATAACGGTCGTGAGATGAAGATGGACGACTTTGACGCTACCGCCGAGCAACCTGTGGTTCTCAACCGTACCGAACAGGTTCGTCAGGAAACTGGCATCGCTGATGCTGTCAGTGTAGCCAGTGGCAGTTTCGCTAAAGCGATGATGGAAGAATAAACGTCAATTGTCAATTAGATTCCCAATCCCCCCTGAAAGGATGTTTCTACCGCCTTGCTCTGCTGTATGCGAGAGTAGGGCGGTATATTGTTTGTCACCCAGATGTTACCACCGATGACTGAGTCGTGACCAATGGTGATACGACCTAAGATTGAGGCGTTGGAATAGATGGTCACGTTGTCTTCAATGATGGGATGGCGAGGTACGTTGAGCATGTTGCCGTTAGCATCATACTTAAAACTCTTCGCTCCCAGCGTCACACCCTGGTACAGCGTCACGTGGTTGCCGATGATAGTGGTCTCACCGATGACGACACCCGTGCCGTGGTCGATGGCAAAGTACTCGCCAATCTGTGCACCGGGGTGGATGTCGATACCTGTTTTGGAGTGAGCCTGTTCGGTGATGATACGTGGAATGACGGGAACACCCATCTGATGGAGGGCATGGGCAATGCGGTAATGGGTCATGGTGTTGACCACGGGATAGCAGTAGATCACCTCTCCATAGTTGGGAGCGGCAGGGTCGTTGTGAAACATGGCTTCCACGTCGGTATAGAGCAGTCGCTTGATCTCCGGCAGCTGGTCAATGAAACGAATGGCCAGCTCCTCGGCACTCTCAATGACATCCTCTTCGCGACATTCCTCGCAGAACTGAAGACCACGGGCTATCTGACGACGGAGCACGGCATAGAGCTCCTCCATGTTGACGCCGATATAATAGGAACGCATCTTACTCTCCGTCTGACGCTTATACAGATATTCGGTAAAGAGCATGTTCTTTACCAAACTGACAATGCGACGCACTTCCTCTACCGAGGGGAGCTGAGCTGAGCCTGCCGGCATCATCGTTTCTTCCTTTTCAGAGAGTACTGACAACTGTTTCACGTTGCGAAGCAGCACTTCGTTAAGCCTATCCTGTTCCATCTGTCCTTTGAATTTTGGTGCAAAGATACAAAATAATTCATAATTCATAATTCATAATTCATAATTATTTTCTAACTTTGCAAGCAATATGACAGTAGAACAGGTAATAACAAGTATGCAGAATCCGAAGATCAAGTCTCTGTTGACGCTTCAACAGAAGTCTTCGGAACGTCGAAAAGCAGGACTCTTCGTTGTGGAAGGACGTCGTGAACTGGAACATTGTATTGAGGCTGGCTTTGAGGTGGATACCGTATTCCGATGTCCGCAATACGACGGTGGTGACTGTACTTCTTTTGCCCGACAGATAGATGTATCTCCTGCTGTCTATGAGAAGATAGCCTATCGTGGCAGCACTGAGGGCGTCATCGCCCTGGTAAAAGAGCGCCGGCTGCAGCTCAATAATCTTCATCTCTCTGAGTCTCCGCTCGTTATCGTGCTTGAGAGTGTGGAAAAACCTGGTAATCTGGGGGCTGTGTTGCGTAGTGCCGATGCCGCTAAGGCGGATGCGGTGATTGTCTGTGATGCTCTGACAGACTTGTATAATCCTAATCTGATTCGTTCTTCGATAGGTGCCATCTTCACCGTGCCTTGTGTGGCATGCAGCTCTGAAGAGTGCATCGCCTTTTTGAAACAGCGTGGCATCCGTATTCTGACAGCGCAACTGCAGGACTCCAGCTTGTATTATGATACGGATATGCGTGTGCCAACAGCTATCGTCATGGGAACAGAAAGCACCGGCCTCACTGACCAATGGCGTCAGGCTGCCGATGCTCATATACGTATTCCTATGTTAGGAAGACTTGATTCGCTGAATGTCTCGGTGAGTGCAGCCATCCTTCTCTTTGAGGCTGTCCGCCAGCGCCAATAAAAAAACTACCACCCTTTCAGGCAGTAGCTTTTTCACTTTTCACTTTTTACTTGTAGAGGTAGCGCTTGATGCTCTTCTTTGGCGTCTTGGCAAATTCTTCCTCGTAGATCTCTATTTCTGAAATCTTCTCGTAGGCTGGAATCTGCTGGTTCAGACCAGCCAGGTTCTGGTTCATGATGGCCTGCAGATCGTCTTTCGTCAGTCCCATGTTCTTCGCCTCGTCGATATCGGGATGTACCAGTGCCACGAGTTTCGTGTCACGCTGCACCACGATACTCTCTACCACCATTGGCATTGAGTTGAGCTTGTCTTCTATCTCCTCAGGATAGATGTTCTGTCCGCTGGCACCCAACAGCATGTTCTTACTGCGGCCATTGATGAATACGTTGCCGTCGGCATCCATCGTACCGAGGTCGCCGGTGTGATACCAGCCGTTCTCGTCGATGGTCTCACGTGTGGCCTCTTCGTTCTTGTAATAGCCCAACATCACATTCAGTCCACGGGTTAAAATCTCACCGGGGATGTTCCTTGGGTCGGGTGAGTCAATTTCTACCTCCATGTGCTTGGCGGCCTTACCGCATGAGCCTGGGACGAAGTCACGCCAGTCGGCATAACAGATAATCGGGGCGCACTCCGTAGCACCATATCCTACGGTGTAGGGGAAGTTGATGCGATGGAGGAACTGCTCCACTTCCTGGTTGAAGGCGGCACCACCTACGATAATCTCAAAGAAATTACCACCAAAGGCCTTGACCACTTCCTTACAGATCATCTCGCGAATGCGCACGTTGATGACCGGCATCTGGAGCAGCAAGCGCATGCGGTTGTTCTGAATCTTCGGGAACACCTTCTTACGGATAATCTTCTCAATGATGAGGGGTACGGCAATGATGATGCGTGGCTTGATATCGGCAAATGCCTGGGCAATGATAGCGGGTGAGGGCACGCGGTTCAGATAGTACACATGACAACCGCGCAGGAACTCATAACTGAACTCGAAGGCCATGCCGTACATGTGGGCCATCGGCAGAATAGAGATGATATTGCTGCCGGCGGGCAGTTCGTTGCCCATCACACTGCAGGCGAAGTCGAAGTTTGACCACAGGGCGCGGTAGGGGATCATCACACCTTTTGAAAAACCCGTCGTACCGCTGGTGTAGTTGATGAGTGCCATCTCGTCGGGGCTCTGCTCGCGATAGTAATGAATATGTTCCTTACGGAAATATTTCGGGAACTTCTTGCCATAGAGCTCGTTCAGATGTTCACGGGCATAGGTCAACTTATCGGTGCGCGAGACTACCAGTGAGTAGTCGGTGCTGCGGATGATACCTTCCAGTTTAGGCATCTGGTTGGGGTCGATAGAACCACAGACATGGTCGCCGGCAAACAGGATGCGGGCATCCGAGTGATTGACAATGTTATGTATCTGATCGGGGGTAAACTCATGCAAGATAGGTACGGCGATGGCGCCATAGGTCAGCGTGGCGATGAAGGCCACGGTCCACTGGCTGCTGTTGCGACCGCAGAGCGCAATCTTATCGCCTTTCTGAATACCTGAGTTTTCAAAAAGAATGTGTACTTTCTCTATCTTGCGTGCCACATCGTGGTATTGCAGTGTTTGTCCTTTGTAGTCGGTCAGAGCATCCATATCCCAATGCTTGATGATGCTCTGCTCGATAAGTTCGTTGTAACTAGGAATCTGTTCCATATACTATTGGTAAAGATATCTTTTAATACTCTTCTTTGGGGTCTTTGCAAACTCTTCAGTACGCAACTCTATTTGTGAGATGCGACTGTAGGCCGGCAGACTGGTATTGAGGTTCACACGGTTTTGCTCCATGACGGCATCCAACTCCTCCTGACTGAAACCATTGGTCTCGTCCTGGTCAGGATAGATGATCGCCACCAGTTTCTCATTGCGCTGTACCACCAGACTCTCGCCTACCATAGGCATGGAGTTCAGCTTGTCTTCTATCTCCTCGGGATAGATATTCTGTCCGCTGGCACCCAACAGCATGTTCTTGATGCGTCCGCGGATGAAGATGTTGCCGTCGGCATCCATAGTGCCCAGGTCACCGGTATGATACCAACCGTCTTTGTCAATGGCTTGACGAGTGGCTTCTTCATTCTTGTAATATCCTATCATGACATTGATACCGCGAGTGACTATCTCGCCGGGGATGTTCTGAGGATCGCTGCTCAGGATGCGTACTTCCATGTTCTCAATGGCTGCGCCACAAGAGCCCGGGGCGAAATCGAACCAGTCACGATAACTGATGAGTGGTGCACATTCTGTGGTGCCGTATCCCACGGTAATCGGGAAATTGATGGCATGCAAGAACTCCTCAACCTCTTTCGACAACGCTGCACCACCAACGATAATCTCGTAAGCCCGTCCGCCAAAGGCTTCATAGACCTGTTCACAGATCTTTTCTTTGACAATCTTGGATACAACGGGCATGGCCAGCAGCAGTTTCATGCGGTTGGTCTGTATGACGGGGAATACTTTCTTGCGGATGATTTTCTCGATGATAAGCGGAACGGCAATAACCAAGGCCGGACGGATGTCTGTAAATGCTTTCGCTATCAAGGTGGGCGAAGGCAGACGGTTGAGGAAGAACAGGTGGCAACCGTTACAGAAGGGGAAGATGAACTCGAAGGCCAGACCATACATGTGGGCCATGGGCAGGACGCTCAACATCGGGTCACCAGCCTTGACGTGGGAACCCAAACGGCGCAGGGCGAAGTCGAGATTGCCCCAGAGGGCTCGGTAGGGGAGCATCACACCCTTTGAGAAGCCTGTCGTACCACTGGTGTAGTTGATGAGCGCCAACTCCTCCGGCTCATCCTGATGATAGTTGACGTCCTGCATGGTGAAGGCCTTCGGATATTTGTGACCAAACATCAGGTTGAGGTTCTCACGTGCTTCGGTCAACTTCTGCGAACGCGAAATCATCAGTGAGAAGTCGGGCAGGTTGATAATGCCTTCCAGTGCAGGCATCGCTTCGGGATTGATGTCCTTCGCTATAAAGTCGCCTACAAAGAGTATTTTCGACTCTGAGTGATTGACGATGTTATGTATCTGCTCGGCATTGAACTCATGAAGAATGGGCACTACAACAGCACCGTAGGTTAACGTAGCCAGAAATGTGACAGCCCAATGGGCGGAGTTTCTGCCACAGATGGCTATCTTATCTCCTTTTCTGACACCGGCACTTTCAAACGCAATGTGTAGTTTCTCTATTTTACGTGCTACGTCATGGAACTGCAGGGTGGCTCCCTGATAGTCTGTCAGGGCATTGGCATTCCAGTTATTAACAATAGATCTTTGAATATATTGGTTAAAACTTATTTCTGATTTCATTGCACAGATTTAAAAATTTTGTGCAAAGGTACATCAATTTCTGCACATTCGCAAAATTTTTGCGCAATTTTTTTTTGAGAAATGACGAAATAAGTACAAAAACGGTTCTGTGCCTTATTCGTAACGCATAGAACGGGCTGGATGAATACGGGAGATGAGGTAGCTGGGACCGATAAGTACCAGTACGCTGATAAGGAGTGTCGCGATGTTGAGCAACAGAATG
>Ga0247609_10000758_pt1 | contig 42366 bp, 63 predicted proteins | sample 172DNAGHGlowgp2_FD_193487 | JGI IMG/M metagenome (GOLD analysis project Ga0247609, IMG submission 193487) | Sheep rumen microbial communities from Palmerston North, Manawatu-Wanganui, New Zealand - 1728 DNA GHGlow gp2 | ecosystem: Host-associated > Mammals > Digestive system > Stomach > Rumen ... | reverse complement strand
TTTCAGGTCTATCAGATAGGTTCACTAACGTAGGAGCCACCATAAGAAAGCTGAACGAGAAGCTCGGCTCTCTCGAAAATATCACCGTGAAGTCTGCTTTTACTGGAATGGGGATGGGCCCAGACCCAGAAATCAAAGGATTCAAGGCTGATTTTGAAAGCGGCAAAATCCGAATAGCTGATGACGTATTGGTTCAACTAGACCTTTCTCCTGCCGACGGAGCCTCTATTATCCAGAACACCTACTTCTTGAAGGCAGCAGACGCCTCCTCTGTCCCTGAGACGTCTGCTGGTAGAGGGATTTCCAACTCTGGAGCCCCCTATGAATTCGAGCTAGATGTTGATGGGAACATAACAAAGATAACTCCAATAACTTCAGAAGAGGGGTTAGCCGAGTCTGTGGCCAGCTTCAACCAAGGTTACTCCATTAGTCCCGACAATGTGAAGGCTATGGGGGCCGAGAACATCCACGCTATCAACCGTATGCAGATGTTCTATCGTGATAATGGGTTCGTGGTTCCTGGTGTAAAAGTTGAATTCGGCACGTTCTATGCAGATGGAAGAAGACACGGGTCCACTTACGGTTATAGTAGAGGCGTGGGCAATCTCAGTTTTGACGAGAAGACTCGGACCGTTGTAGGGACAGAACATATCTTTTTCAACACAAAGTTCTACGGTAGTAGTCCTGAAGCAGAGCAACTCCGGGCCCGAGGAGCAGCGGGGTCACAATTAGGTAACTGGCATCCTAAAAATGCAACAGGAAAAGAAGCTACCCCTATTCACGAGAACGGTCACAACATAATGAACCAACTTGCTGTGGCTGAATTCAATTTCTCAATCCGCAACGGAGAAATCCTTTGGGAAACCGCTCTCAGAGAAAGTGGCGAAATGTCTTTGATGAAGACGTCCAATATTCCTGGCTCTCCCTCTAGGAGGTTGACGGAGCTTGAAAGACACATATACGAACGGAAGAGAAAGCTGGAAGCCGATGTAATCCGTGGTGCATTTGAAAAAATGGGGAGCAGCTTCAACGACAGAGCTCTTAACGAGATTCTCGGCGACCCAGTAAGAGGGGGTGGTCTTTCTCGATATGCCCGAACTCGTAAGAGCAGAGAGAGCAAATATGCTGAGACTATCGCTGAAGCGATGCTGGATTATGCCACCAATGGGAATGATGCAAAAGAGCTATCAAAGGCTATTGCTGCTGAGATTGGTGACCGACTAAGAAAGTTTCAAATGGTGGAGTCGCCACTCGATACTATGATTAAGAACGGGCTGGACATACCCAATCGTTTATTCAAAGATAAACAATATGCCTTCCCTGCTTCGGTTAAAACCAACACTGGCAGAGCTAAATGGTTGGACCAGTGGAGACAGAAGAACCCTTATCTAAAGGGTGAATTCACTGAAGAAAAATTCCAGAAGGCAAATCTTTGGGATGCCTACTTCCAAAAAGAAATCCGGGCCTACGACTCTGCCACAACTTCTACTTCTCCAGAAGCACTGATAACTAAGAGTGGAAAATTCATCGAGGACTATCGTGCCAACTTAGCAAAAGAAATGGTGGATGAGATTAAGAAGCTCTCGATTGATGAATTTGATTCTGACCTGGCGATGGTGATTATGGGGAGGAATGGTGACGAGATTGCCGAGGCGATGGACAACTTCATTATTCGACAAATCGAAAAAGAGGCGGAGGCCCTAGCAAAAAATATGGATGGTGGGGCGACCAAAGAAAATATCAATACAGCACTGATTACTCTATGGTCCGACCCTAAAGTAAAAGATTCAACCATTACAATGCTAGACGGACTTGTTCCAGCAGGAAGCACTGATGTAAGAAGCAAAGTGGATAACCTGTTTGAGACTCAAGCAAATGGGTTGGCCGCCTACGAAGCTCTCCCTCTTGACACGAAGCAGCTTATGGAAGAGAAAGAAAAACTAATTTCTCAACTCAGAAAAGAAAACAAAGCGGCAACAAAGAAGGCAGAAGCACTAGACAAAAACTCCTCCTTCATAGATGGCGGCACGCATTTAATCCATTACCGTGAGGGCGGAGAGAATGTTTACGTCGCCGTGAATGACCCGGTGGTGGCGTCAATGCTGAAAAAACCTTACGACTTTAAGACCTACGGGATGATTTCGGAAACGACCGCCTCTATCGCAAACTTCGTCGCCACAACTTACCGTCTAGGAACCACAGGCTTGAATCCGCTAGCACTGGTAAGAAACATTCTTCGTGACCCAATTCAGGCTATGGTGACCGCAGGATATAACCCTCTCTCTATGACCCTTTCTCCAGAGGTGTTCTATAAAACCCTCAGGCAGTATGGTCTCGACGACGACACTATCTCTATGGTGACAGAGAGGATTAGGAACTGGTCCAGGGCTGGCACAATGACCCAAGAAATGCGTCTCGGGCCGGGGAAATACAATTCAACTTATAGTTCTGAGGTAGATAAAATCAACAAAAAACTCCGTGAGATAACTGGGGGAAAAGTAATCACCACTCTCCAGTATCCGCTCGAAGGATGGGAAGGTTTCTTCCGCAACCAGGTCGGACAGCAGTCGTTCGTCAAAAACTTCAAGAGAACAGGAGACGTCGATAAGGCTCTTGGCTCTGCTCTGTTTGATACATCCAACGCCACTACGAACTTCTCTCATTCTATTGGCAACCTGAAGAGGGCGACATCTACAATCCCATACCTTTCTTCTGCTGTGAACGGCACTGTGTCATTCTGGAGATTGTTCAATATGGACCCAGTAGGAATGACGGCTCGTATCGTTGGCGGGTTTATGATTCCAGTGATGGCTATCACGGCCTGGAATTTGAGCTCCGAAGAAAACCGTGCAGTGTATGAAACTCTCCCAGAATGGTATAGGCAAGGGCACCTAGTTATGGTGGACCCGCAAGGGAACGTAATTGCCTTCCCTCTGCCAGAAGAAATCCAACAGTTCTCGGGCACAGCAAGAAAACTCATTGAGTTCACTCAGGACGCTACTCCATTTGCCCTCCCGACTATCGCGGCACAAGGGGCATTTGGCTTTGTCCCATTCGAGGTGGATGGGTTCTTCGCTGATGACGGTTCAATTAACATTGGGCGAGGGATTGGGCAAATGCTTAGCGGGATAATGCCTCAGGCATTTACCACTATCTACGAGCTGGCTGCCCAGGAAGACTTGTTCACAGGACAAGACCTATCCAATATGGAATGGTGGAATCAGTTGATTAACGCCGGCACCAATATGTTCGGTACTGGGTTTAAGAACGTAGTGAACTCCATCGGGATTATGTGTGGTGTTCCAGAAAAAACTTTAGTGGGACAAAGTTTCCAAAATAATCTCGCTCGTGATTTGTTCGGTATGGGCTTTAACGCCGCCAGAGACCAGTTCAACGCTATCGTAGGGAATCCAAATAGGGTAACCGAGGATGGGAAAGAAGTAAAAGCCACGGGTCTGTTTGCAGAAAACGAAGAGCTCCAGAGAAAGATAAAAGCCTTGGACACGAAGATAGCCACTGCCTCCGACGATGAGAAAAAAGGATATGAGGAGCAGAAGAAACAGCTAACCGATGACTTTATCAATCGTGTTTCCAACCTGATGAACAATTATCAGCGTTTGTTCCAGGTGACCGGTGGACTACAACAGTGGCAGAAAACAAGGCTGGTCCAAGTTCTGACGCTCGGTAACTCCTATTCTTCTGCAAGCGATGACAGTTACCAGGCCGCCAGCTCCAACCAGGCATACCTCGATGAGCGTGGTTTGGCGATTCAGAGATACCAGCAAATTGGGCTACCTTCAGGTCCGACACAGGAGAACCTGGCAGGCACAGATTCGTTTGATATTCAGGCAGCAGTTAATAGGTTCTACGGTGTAGCAAAACAAGCCACTCAGGACTTCAAGAACGCCGTAGAAGATTCTGGGATGAAGGATGTAAGAGATGAGTTCTACTCTGTGATGCAACAAATCTATGACGCCGCCGACGAGCAAGGGCTAAAACCAGACTATGACCTCATTGAAAGAATTCAGGCCCGCTACCTCCAGATGATGGATGCCACCCTGGTTCCTCTCATCAACCAATATGGAGTGAATATCCTGAACAACAACGACTTCATTGACGCTGTAAGGAGGCAGGTGAGCGGTATGATTCCTTCAGACGACTGGAGGCAGTCGGCTCGAAATGCCAAGAAGTTTCTCTCGACAAAAGACTTCCCGACCGCAACAGTTGATGTCAAAAAATGGCTCAAACAACGGTATACTTCTGGTATGCGAAACCGCAACCTTGCCTCTGACCCAGAGGTAACCGACAGAATTGAGTCAATCAGGAATGACATAGACGCTGGGCGAATGGGGGCAGCCGCTGGAAAGATTGAGGACCTCAGGACAGGAATCAGCAAAGCCAACTTCTATATCTCTAGCGAAGACCTGATGATTTTGAACCAACTTAACAATATGGTAAAATAGGAGTCAATATGGAAGAGAATAAGACACAACCAAGTTCTCCGGGGGAAGCAGTAAATTATATTATTTCCTACTTCAAATTCCTCGGTATAGACCAGGCGGACATTGATTTTACTAAACGCCCGAAGGGCTTGCCTGATGATGTCGATAAGGCTTGGGATATTCTCGAGAAGGACCAAGACGAATACGAAGAAATTTACGGAGTAACTAATGTCGAAGGTGAGTGAAAGAATAGAAACTAAGAAGGTAACAGATATTGAAATTCTGACTGAGACGGTCGCTACCCTTACGGTTGCAGTTCAGACTCAGAACGACATCATCCTCTGTCTGCTCCATAAGTTCAATTTGAATCACGACCTCCCTTTTTGGACCACGAAAGAGGGGATGGAAGAGGACGTGGAACCGAAAGTAAAAGCCTGCATCGAATCGGTGAGGAGATTATATGGACCCAGCGAGACTGATAAAAGCTAGAGAATACTATGACCGAGTGTTAAGGGGCGAAGAGAAACACTCGGTCGCCCTCGAGCTCTACGGCAAACGTTCAACAGATGTAGTAGAAAAGACTCCTGAGTATCTCGCCATCGTCTCTGCCGCCTCGCAGGTAGAGAAAGAAGAGCTGAAGAAAGAGATTGAGCAGGTTAAAAGAAAGCAGATTAAATCCTACTCCAATCTGTTAGATAAAGGTGAGGAACTAATGAACGGGGCTAAGACCACTCAAGAAAAGATTGCGGCCCAGGCAAACCAACGGGCCAACCTCTCTCAAGGGATAATTACCGAGGCTCTCTCTTGGAACGGAGAAGACAGAAACAAAAATGATATGGGGGATATACTCGAAGGCGTAATCGTGTAGTTATGAAACAAAAGGAGATATATGTCAATATGAACATACCACAGTTGCCATTTGTCCAGGATAAAGATAAAATAAAGCTCAATGGGCCTGTGTTCCTCTCGTGTGGGTGTGGGAATGTGATTGCTCGGTGGGCTACCGTGGCCCAAAATCTTTCTACCCGTATCCCTCAGGGCAAACCAAAAGCCTCCCGCATTATCCACGATTGGTTGACGCAAGAAGGATTATGGGATAGTTATCCTATATTCAAGCAACATACCTTCGGAGTGGTGGTGGCCGAGACTGAGGACGGAATTGAATGTGTAAACATTATGGACGGTGCCTCAATGAAGGCGGCCGAAAAAGTTGGACAATTAATAAGGAGACACAATGATTATTGCAGAAATCATAGGGTGGGTGGCAACAGTATTTAGAGCTGCCGGGATGCTGATGAAGTCAGCAAATATGGTGAAGTATTTAGTGAGTGCAGGAAACTTTTTCTGGCTGGTAAATGGCATAATGACAGGTAACATCCCACTTGTCGCAAGTAACGCTATCTGTTTAGTGATAATGTTAATTGACATCATAAAGGAGAAATGTGAACACAGACGCAATCATTAAACAGCTTGAAAAAGCACTGAGCAAGAAGGACGATAAGGAACTTCGGCTGAGGGTCGAGGTTCTTGTTGATATTCTGAAGGAATCAAAACGCCCGGTTCCGACCCCAATGTCTGCACCAACCCAACCAATTCTCCCACGCTACGAAGAACCGTCACTTAAGCCACCATATGAAGTCACTTCACAATCGAATAAAATAAACGGAGCGGGACCGATTGTGGGTGGCGGAGAACAAATAACCTACTCCCGCCCCCGAGGAACTTGATATGAATGAGGAAAAAATCAGCCGCATCAAGGCGATTATCCCCAAAGTCCGTGAACTTCGACGAAGATATAACAATATCCTGAACGATGTTATCGAGGGACGAGTGACAGAATACAATGGCGAGGATTTAGTCCGCCTTGTAGGAACACTCGAGGCACTCTATAACCATCTTTTAGTCTCCCTTGCTTCTGATGGAGACCTGTATTGTGCAGGGAAACACTTAAGCTATGCTATTATATTAGCAGGGGAGATGGACGCTCCTGACGTAGAGGAGCTTTATGAAATAATGACCATTATCTCTGACAGCAGAATTGAGCCTTGCAGCTCGTGCAAGCAGGAGGAGGAAATGGATAACAAGAAAGGAGCTCAAGATGAGTAAAAAACTTATCGGCTATATCATCGGTGGAGCGGTTCTTCTCGCTGCTGCTATTACCGGTGCAGCCGTGAATATCAACATTGAAAACGGGAAAGTAAAAGCTGACATCGTTTACTCGGCCGAGTCTGTAACCCCAGAGATTACAGAGGGGGTGGACGGAATTGAGTCTGGCCGGGGAGAAGTCAAAATAAATGGAGAGACTATTCCCACTGTGGAGTCAGTAGACGCCACTGGTCCACAAGTAAACCCAGAGGATGAAACTCCTACTGAATGTCCAGAAGGAGAGGAGTGTGGTCGGGGGGCAACGTATCCTTATGTGGACACCTCAACTCCACAAGCTTTCATTAATGCTACTCTCGGCGGCTGTTACGATGTCGACGGTCATTATAATGAACAGTGCTGGGACTATGCGGCTTTGTTCTTCCTTAACTACGCGGGTAGAACCTTCTACACCTGTGGAACTGGTGCCGCCAAAGGAGCTTTTGCTGACGGCTGTTGGCAGAAGAACGCCGGAAATGAATTTGTATTCACCACTAATCCAACCGACATTATCCCTGGTGCGATTGTAGGGTTCAATAACGGGACTTTCGGACACGTTGGTATTGCTACTGGTTATTATAACAACGGCTACGTCACGTTGGCGGGTCAGAACCAGGGCGGGGGACTGTGTCCAGGTTCAACAATGGGTGCCCGGGTGAATGTTATCAACATCAGCCTCAAATACTTTGCGGGTGCGTTCATTCCAAAGACTTACATACCTAGGCCTCAGCCTTCACCAGAGCCCACTCCTGCCCATTCTCCAGCCGAAGACACTATCACATACGTTGTGAAGCGTGGGGACTCTCTCAGCGCCATTATGAAGCGTTTTGAAGGCACTATAGATTGGAACATGATGAATGATTATGCAAAGCATTGGGTATCTACAAAAATAAAACCCGGCCAAACAGTCTATGAAGGTTGGACAAGTAGGTTCGGCGTAGGACTTTACGCAGGAGATGTGATAGAATATAGGAAATAGTATGGAAGAAATTTGGAAAGAAATCCCTGGATACCCGATGTATAGAGTTTCCAATTTAGGAAATATTAAACACATCGAAACAACTCAGTATAGGCATGGCAAAAAACAATCGTTTTGGTATCACCATCCAGAAAAGATTTTATCACCTCGTATAGGAACTAATGGCTACACAAGGGTGACTCTACGAGAAGATGGGAAATCAAAAGATTTTTCAATACACCGTTTGGTGGCAAAAGCATTTATCGAGAACATAGATTCTAGACCCTGTGTGAATCATAAAAATGGCGATAAAACAGATAATCGTGTAAGCAATTTAGAATGGTGTACCTATCAAGAGAACGTACATCATGCTATAGACACAGGTTTATTTGACCACAAAAAGACCTCACTACTGGGGGCAAGAAAGGTTTCTAGAGCTGTCCAGTCGTATGACCCAAACAGTGGCGAGAAATTAAAATATGAATCTAGTTTAGAGGCAATGAGAAAAACAGGAATTTATTATAGAACAATCCTCTCTTGTTGCCATGGAGAAAAATATCATAAAACAGCAGGAGGACTTATATGGAATTTTATCTAAGCGGGTTGGCCCAGAAAGTGGCAGAACAAAACGGAATCAAGAATAGAGGCCTGATTTATCCTAATCAAAAGATTGTGATTAACAAGGCTCTGTTCAATGTATATTAACCCTGATGAATTAGATGAGGAATTGGCCCTAGAGAAGTTATCTCTTAAACGGGCCAACCCAAAAAGGAGAAAGAATGAGTATAGTGTATCAAAACGTAAAGATAGGGCTCGAGAGAAACGGCGAGACGAAATATCTATCGGATGTAGTCGTGGACGGAGAAAACGTTTCTTATCAGCTTTCGGAGCAAGGTCAAGTGTGGCCAGGAACGGAGGTGTCAGGCCTCCTTTCCGTACTCAGAAAAGCAGAACCGGACAATAATTTTATCGTCCTAAACGGTGATTAGGCTGAATTCCCCCGCTATGTGCGGGGGATTTTTTATTGGAGGTTTTGTATTTTGTGCCTTGTATATTGCTCAAAGAGCTCAATCATTAACGCTTCTTTTTCTCCGCTGTATTCAACGGATACTTGGTCTTTGTGAACAATGGGTTTCCCGCCGATAATGTTGATGCACTGTACTAGGTTGTCTCGCTGTGCGACGTCTACATAAGCTATACACCTAACCATTTTATCGCCTCCTTTCTAATGTGCTAATTTTATTGTATCAAAAAACCGCCTCGCAGTTGGGCCGGTTTTTTGTATAAGTGGAGGTGCCACCTGGAGTTGCACCAGGGTAAACGGTTTTGCGGACCGTCGCCTTGCTGCTCGGCCATAGCACCTTATGTGGCAACCCTACTTGTAGTTCACAGGGTAGGTGAGCCACATTCAGAGCTCCTACGCTCTGGTCCAACGCTCGGCGGCTAGTAGGAGCTTCGTTGCTGTCCCGCACACGTCAGCGTTCCTAGGTGGACGATTCTATTATAGCATAATTATGATACAATGGAATTGCAGGACAGTAAGCCATTAACTCCACCCTGCCCGGTCGTCGGTGACTGTTGTAAAAATAAACAGCGGACCAAAATAAACAAACCGACCACAGTGTTGCACATCCACAATCTAGGAATTAAATGAATGTGAGTCTTTACCTCCACTCACTCTTTATGTTAAATGTATGACCAAACAACAGATGAAGTACTCGCAGTCTTCTCACCGACGTCCGGTTTCTCCGGACTTTTTTGTTGAAATGTGTGGGCTGAGTGTGGTATACTAGGAGTATTGGTCGCTATCGTATCAAATGCGACCACATTAACAATTAAAATGGAGGTTGCATTTTCGCCTCGTATCTGATACAATAGAGGTGATACGATAGCGAAACAACCTCCGGAAACGGAGGTTCTTTCTATGGCCAAGTGGGTCAAAGGTAAATACAAAATTAAAATGAAGAATGACTTTTCAGAGGTGGAGGGCTCGGTCAACGGACAGTGGGGAATAGACAAGAGGGACGGGAGGTATCTCCTTACCCATCTCCCGACAGGTGGGCTGGCCGAAAGTGCGAGGACAATGACGTTCCTGAAGAAACTGGTGGACACACCAGAGTTCCAGACTTTTGACGGGAAAAATGTTGCCCCGCTTCGTGACACGATACAACGATTCCGAAACGAATTCGGGTGGAAAGCATAGTAAAATAAAATAAAGGAGATTTTCTTATGGAAGAAAAATTAAAAAAATTAGAAGAGTTTTTAACTCCAAAAAGTGATTACTTCTACAACCCTGGAGATTTTATTACGGCGGAAGAAATAGATGTAATCCTTAAATTTCCTCAAGCGATGAGAAAAAACTTGATGCCAGGTATTCCAAATGGGGTGAGCAGAACGAGTAAAAACTTCTACAGATATTCCGCAGAGCTAAGGTGCAGAAAATGTGGTGAAAAAGTTCTTTTTGAAAATATCACAAAGAATCAGTTGTTAGAGAAAATATCGTCCAAACGATGGGGATGCGTTTGCGATATGTGCAAACAAAAAGAGATTGATGAACGCAGTCGGCAGAGGAGTGCTTATGAAGCAGAACGGTTGTGCCAACTACCTATGTTTCTGAGTCCCGACAATTCTTTTTGCCCAGAAGTGAAACCTTGGAAAAGATACAGCTTACTGAGAAATATACTGCCGTTTTCTGAACAGGACTTTGCCCAGTATGCTGAAGACTTAAAAGCCCTTTCGTATCACGACTTTCTCAAAACTCCTTATTGGGATGCTATATCCCAAAAGGTCAGACAACGGTATCATTATATGTGCTCCCTGTGTGGCAGGAAAGAAGGCCTTAATGTGCATCATAAGACATATATCCATCACGGCTACGAAGCATACCATCTCGAAGATTTGATTTGTTTGTGTGCAAAATGTCATTCTAAATTCCACGGAAAGGAGATAGCATAATGTTAATCAAACCACAAAATTGCTGGGAACAAATACCAAAGAGTTGGCTTCGCGACTCCCGCCTAGGGTTCAAGGAGTTAGGAATACTTTGCAAACTTCAATCCCTACCAACCAGTTGGGAGTTCAGCATACAGGGATTAGCCGCTATTATGAAGGACGGAACAGATTCAATCCGCAGTGGAGTCCAGGCACTAGAAGAGTTGGGCTACCTTACTCGTCAAGGACAGAAACGGAATGATGATGGGCACTTTTCTGGGGGAGATTGGGTGCTTCACGAGGTACCTTTTGATGAGTTGAAAGTAGCCGAAGACCCGATGTCGGAAAACACGACACCGGAAAGTCGGCCACAAATAGAGAAAGAAAGAAACCAAGAACTAAAGAAGGACCCTATGCTGGCCGAAAAGCCAAGTGTGGTCAGGGTGGAGAAATGGGACTTCGATTCTAAAGGAACCTGGAAAAGAAAACGAACTGTCTACACTACGGTTGAGGAAGCGGACAAAATCGAGGAAGCAGAGAAGGACGAATATGTTTCGTTCGGCTTCTGGCCTTCCCCCACACTCGTGGGACATCAGGACAAAATGAAAACTATGTCCGAGAAGAAAACAAAACTCAAGACTGAATACCCTGAGCCGGAAGAAAAACCGGAGAAGAAGACTGGTGGCTATATGGAAGGAATAGAATGGTAGAGAAGAAGAAAGACGTTCTCCCCGCCGGCTTCAACGATTACGAGAACATCAAGAAAGCCGTCTCTCAGGCGGATGAGAAGTGGGACTGGGTAGCCAAGAGCGATAAATACTCCACTGGCCTTCCTCTTCTGGACGACTACCTCGGCGGTGGGTTCGGTGTCCGTGGGGCTGGTGAAGTAATCTTGATTCATTCCACATCTAAAACTTTTAAGTCCACGTTCTCAATGCAGTTGATGCGGACACAACTAGAGAACGGAGTGAAGGTGGGATGGATTATTATCGAGGGTGGTTTGTGGCGTGCTCTCCGTAACTTGAAACAGTTATACGCCCCAGTTTCAGGAAACGGAAAGGCCGTAGGGTATGAACGCTACGACGCCTTGAAAAAAACTCTGCCCGACTTAGTGTTTGCTATGTCTGAGGAGATGCAGATGAGCGATTTCAAGATGAACCAAGTGATAGCGTGGATGCAGAAAACTAGGTTGGAGCACGGGGTGGACCTATTTCTCATCGACCCCATCGGCTACCTCTCTGACTATTCATCTGACTGGAACATCCCCGACTACAAGAAGGAGAGCAAATTTATGAAGGAGTTGGTCCAGTTCGCCGATAAGACGGGCTCCACAATCATCTGCCTTCAGCACAACACAAAGGGGAATGAGAACTCTATGAACCCATCGCATCGTGAAGCCGCAATCGGAGGGTCGCAATCATTCTCTAAATCTCCAACAAAGGTAATTGAGATGAGGAACGAAGGCTGGCTTAACGATGACCCTCTTGCGGGTAAACTCCTTTCACTTGAGATGTATATGGCCCGTGATGTTCGGGACTGGAAACGCCAGCCAGTTCTGTTAGAGATAGTTTTTCACCCGGACGGCAAAGGCAAGTTCTTCTCTATGCACAAGTATGACGCAGATAAAGCCGCTGACCTCCTTAAAAAAGGTGACGATAAAGACAAAAGAAAACTCTGGTTCGGACAAATTAAAAAGGATGGGGACGAAGATTTAGAAAACTTGTTGGAGGGACTATGACGGAGTTTGATAAATTAAACCTGATGGTAGTTCCGATTGAAGATATGGAGAAGTTCCATAAGCGTCCTAATTATAAGGGACTTCCAGTTAAATGGTCTGACCCTTCAACCTACTGCTCGTGGGAGGAAAGGGAAGATGTTTACCCAGGAGTTCAGGACTGGTATATCGTTCCTGCGGCTCGCTGTAAATATCGTAGCTCCGAGGGAGTAGATATTTGTTACTATGTAATCGACGTAGACAACCACGAGGGAGATAAGTTCGAGGAGGCCTGCAAGTTCCTTCGCTCCTGTAATCTCCCTAAGTCTCTCACTGTCCGAACACCGTCAGGTGGTATTCATAAATACTATAAATGTTTGTCGGATTATGTCCCTAAAGCGGTTAATGGTGTGACTATCAACGGAGTGAAACTTCCTATCGAAATAAAATCTTCGGTCGGTGTGGTGGCACCGAACGGCCGTGACCGTATCATTATCGACGATAGCCCAGTGGCGATGCTTATGCCCGATAGCAATATGTTATTCTCTCAACTGGTTCACATCAAAGATAACGGACCACATCTACCACGCAAAGAAACCGACCCGAACTTTCCTATTGAAGAGGAACCTTTTCCCGATTCTATTCCTGGTGATAGACATAATACCCTGATGGCAACGGCTTGTTCTCTTTACGCCCGAGGTTGTCCGCCAGAGAAGATACAATGGTGGGGCGAGGAATTCTACCGACGCACCAACCGTAAGCAACAGCCAAATGAAATCAGCAATATCGTTCGTGATGCCGTGCGGTATGTTGATGATGACGAAGCCGTGAACGAACAACTCCTAGTAGAACTGAAACAGGAAGCCGAGGAGGATGCTCAGGACACAAATGCCCTGACCATCGAGGACATATTCCCTGGGGCCGAGGAGCTCACTGGCTGGGATGCTGTGCTTGCTAAGTCGGTCTTCTCCGATAAGGAAGAGACCAAGCGATACATCAAGGAGGAACTTAAAAACATTCCGCCCGAGGACCTTCCGTTTGTTCGTGGGATGCTGAACCCAAATAAGATGCGAGAAACCTGGGCCTCCACCCCTTACGAGAAGCAACTAAAGTATGAGGCATTCAAGGATTCAGTCAAAAGCCTATTGCAAAAATAATTTTTGTGTGTTATACTGATAACAATAAGACTTAAAGGAAAGGAAAAAGTAAAATGTCGAAGATGTCACAACTCCACGCTGAGCTCTCGGAACAGGCCTATGATATGGGCTATGAGTCTCTTGGTGAAGCAGAGCAGATGGGGTGCGAGGTGGACTGGGAGAACCAGAAGTTAATTCCACCCGAAGAAGCTGCCCATAATTCGATTCTGCGAGAGCGTGACGAGATAATTGCTGACCTAAAGAAGCTGGTAACCCGTAGCGAATATGACAGAAGAACTAAAACAAGAGCCGTTGAGTTCTTAAGAACGGAGGTTAAGTGAGTTCAAAAATAGAGTCAACCCAGGAGACTATGACTGCCACTGGTCAAACGGGGGTGGCAAAAATTAAAGAGGTTCAATTTATAATTCCTATACCAAATCAGCCATATACCGACGCACGCCCTCTTATTACGGGGGATTCGTGGGACGATATTAAATCGTTCGCTGCCGATATTGCGGCGTCTATTGGCAATAAAAAACTCGCCACTACGCTCGGCAACAATAGGGAAGGCAAAGAAAAAATCTGCACTGACCAAGGCTGTCTCTATCTTGACCGGAACACCCATGAGTATGAGGGTGAAGACGGAACCAAGTTTATCTCTGGTTCAACTTGGGCTCACCAATTTGAGAGGCCCTTTGACCCACAACTTATCGCTCCCAAGGTTGCTGAAAGAAAACTCACCACAGTAGATAAGGTGATTGAGGGGTGGGACATGAAGTCAGAAGTCTCCCTGTCCTACGGAACCACGGTTCACAAGGCAGTTGAGTGTGCTATCAAATACAATGAGCTCCCCAATAATCCCCACCTTGCCACCCTTGCTCAAGATGCACTTGACCTGATTAAAGACCAGGAGGTCTCCTCGGAGCAATTCATCTGCTCATTCGACGACCACTTCTGTGGCATCGTCGATATCTTAGTCAACCTCGGCAACAAGCGAGTGAAGGTAGTTGACCTCAAAACGGGTGACATCTATAAGAAAACTTCCCTCACCACCGAGGCAAAAGAACTTTGGCCCGACCTCCAGTCCAAAATGATTTCCCTTTATCAACTTCAGCTCTCATTCTACGCTTACATCCTAGCCAAGATGGGGTACAAAGTAGATGCCCTTGAAATCTGGGCTGAGGCGGCTGAAGCGTGGGAAGTAGTAAAGTTACCCGTCTTGGACATTAGAAGGGCGTTAGAAGCGGAATGAAGCGGAATGAGAGCAATATAATCACACGGCTTCCTGGCTGTAAACCAGGTCGTATTTCTCGGCACCCCACAAACACCCAGCAGATTGACCTTTGCCCGAACTGTATGTGTGCAACCAAGGTCCTGATGGATGACGACGGTAACAGATATTGTGGCAGGTGCAAACAATATAGACTGAAAGGAGTTCTTGATGGTTGATTGGTCTCCCGATTACGAATATGAAACAATTAAAGTCTACTTCAACGGAAAGGAATACAATATGAAGGACAAAGAAGATAGAAAAGTATCGTTTAGAGAAGGAGGTAAAGAATGAAACCAATGAGAGCTAAGTGTGCCAAGTGTGGAGACATTATAGAGGTGTCTCACTACGGGGAATACAAGTCCTGCAAGTGTGGGGCCATCTCCCTCGACTATGGCGACGGGTACTACTCCCGAATGGGTGGTGCTCCTGAGGATTTCGACAAGGAGTTAGTCAATGGGAGTTTTGTCAAATGCAAGTAGAAAAAATAGAAAGACCTAACCTTGACAAGCTCCGAGAGGAATTAGAGAAACTCTATAACGATTTTCAAATGGACCTCCCATCTGGCAACAGCCCACAAGAAGTGAACCAACTTCGTTCCCTTGCCGCCCACGCATCTGCTTCTATGCTGACTCTTTCCCTCTACCGTAGGTCGTTAGACGAATACATCCGCAAGCGTGAGGCAGAAATAATCCTGGCCCACAACGTAGCTAAGGATGTCCCTACTCCGAAGGATGCTAGTATGAAAGCCTTTATCAACCAGGAATTGGCCATAGAAAAGTCCTACTTCCAGCAATTAGACAGTATGATAGATATAGCAAAGACTAGAACCTTACTAATAATGTCATTACTTAAATCACTATCGGAGGAGAGATATGTCTAATATTGAAAAGATTAGATTGGACGATGAGATACCAGAAGAATATGATAATCTCGCCGACCGTACAGCTCAAGATATGGTAATGGACCATCTCTGGGCTAGTTATCAGCTCATTAAATCAGTTCACCCAGACATCTGTGGGTTCAAGGCTATGCTCGTGGATGATGGAGAAAGTTCTAGAGTCGAACTTGATATAATGAAGAAAGAACCTTAATAATCCGTGGTGCTTACCAGTAACGGGCAACGTCGTCCCGCCGTCAGTGTGCGGGTAAGTTAAATAGTCGCATAGAGTGCAGCCACACCTTTCTGTGAGCGAGGAGGCTAAACCTCTGAACTCAAGCACATCCACAATTTGTGGTAACGGTTTCTTTGGCAATAAACCTCGCTTTAGAATCTTGTTACCACCCCTAGGCTCACTTTAATATCAAATAATAAATTAAATGTTCAATTTATGTATGGCTAAATTTAGTGTCTGTGAGCCGTAACACACAGGACTTATATCAATAATAGTTTATAAGTATTACCTACCTGTGTGCTATCGGTCCTACGGGGGGAAACCCCTGCGGGCCGAACCAAATGCCAAACAATAATGAAGAAAGGAAAAGAAAATGGCAGAACCAAACACCAAACTTAAATTACAAAAGGTTCGGGTAATATTCTACAATGATGTAGACGAAGGCTTCGGCACCTCAATCACTATTGACTGCACTGACCCTACGGTCAAGAAACAGATTGAGGACTGGGTGAAAGAGAACAACATCGGCAAAGAGACTCCGGGTGAGGCGAAGATTAGAGAGTACACTAACGAAAAAACGGGAGAGACAACCCTCCAGTATGCTTTTAAGATTAATGAGTTCACGAAGTATGCTGGCCTCAATGGTTTGTCTGAAAAAGACCTCGGTTATGGAGCGGTCATTGACCTTATCGCCAACGCCTACACCTATAACAACCGCTTCACCGCTGGAAAAGACCGTGTAGGACAGTCAGCCTCAGCTATTGTCATCAGAAGCGGGGCGGCTACTGGTGGAGATTCGGACCTCGCGGAGCTGCTCGGTGACCTCGGAGAAGAGCCAGACGAGGAAGTTAAAGCGGGAAATGTGCCTTTTTAATGGCAAGAAGTAAAGAAGAGGAGAGAGCCCGGCTTCGGGCTCACTACCTTGAGCATCAAGAAGAGATAAAAGAGCGAAGCCGTAGATATAGGGCCACGCATAAAAAGGAATTGGCGGAGTATTTTCGTAGGTATAGAGCGAGAAAGAGGAAGGAATTATCCGAATATAACCAGGAATATAGAGCGAAACGCTCTCGAAAAACAGGCGGGGCAAATCACAAAATCAACAACGCTATCAAGGAAGGAAAAGTTTCACGGCTTCCTTGTGGAGTGTGTGGGAAAGAGTCTGCTGAAGCCCATCACGACGACTACAACAAACCGCTGGATGTTCGCTGGCTCTGCAAAAAATGCCACGCCGAATGGCATAGATGTAACAAACCTAAATATGTGGGAGATAACTAATGGCTGGACATTCTAACTTTGACCAGGAACTTAGGGCTAGGTGGGACGAGTTTACCTACAAGGCGAACAAGCGTAAGGGTGGAATGGCTGGCTCATCAAAGGGTCAGCCCCGACCCTACGCCAAACAACATATCCTGAAAGCCCGACTCTTCTCCCCTAAAATCGTGGGCACTGTCCTCACCGTCACCCCGAAGCATAGGTTCAAAAAATTCGGTCCTGGAGTTTATTACCAATGGGAAGTGACTGAGCCTGGGATTGGTATAATAGAAGGTGTCGAGGTTTCCGCTCAGGAAATCTCTGACCACTTCGTTGTTAAGCAGAAAGGCAAGAGATGAAAAGAGAAAAGTCCCTGTCCAGACAAGAGCTAATAAAAAGAATTGACCGTTTGTTCCAGGCGTGTAGAAGGTATGACGGAGCGTGGAAGAAGAACGGACAATGGTATAACCGTTGTGTTACTTCTGGTATGGTCTTGCCGATAGAAAAAATCCAGGCCGGGCATTGGATACCTAGAGGATGTTACGCCACAAGATGGGACCCAACGAACTGCAACCCTCAGTCGGCACACGATAATCTCTACAAGAGTGGAGCCTATATTGAATACTCACATTGGTATATTGAGAAATACGGAATGGAAAAATACGAACAAATGATACAGACATATAGCCTACATAAACAAGGAAAGATACCCGCCTTCAAGATGGATGAGATTAGAGAGAAGTACGACTTCTGGCTAGAAAAAGGAAGAGCACTTGAAAAGAAAGTTGGGCCATTGTTTCCGAAGACTTGGAAAAAATTTGGTCCAGACTTTATAACTTCTCAAGAGCCTTAATGATTTCTTTCGTCTGCCAACCGTCCTCACCCTTATCTATATTCTTCCAGTAGAGACAGGTCTTGGAATTAGAAGAACATCCACACTCACCAGTAACGTGGCGAATAACACTGGTGAGTTTTTTCTTCTGCGTTGCGTTCAATTTCATACCCCTATTATACATCTTCCCTGTAATAAATCGGCTTATTCTTTCTGTGCCATTCCGTATGACATTTACGGCACAACCACATCACGTCTAATGGCTTATTGTAATCGCAGTGGTGTGCGTAGGAGGGTAAACGCCCACAAATTTGGCAAGGCTCTTTCTCGATAAGACCTTTTTTAATGGCGTGGTGAACCTTATTGCTCGCACTCCCCGTCTTCTTATCCCAGGCTCTACCATTCTCACGCACTTTCTCTGGGTTTAAGGTTCTCCACATCCGTTGTTTTGCGTTGACGTGAGCCTTGTGGCTTTCAATATATTTCCTCTGTCTCTCTCTGTATTTTTCCTTATTCTCTTGATAGTCTTTTCTCCTCCACTCTTTGTATCTTTCCCCGTTTTTCTTTCTCCATTTTTCATATCTCTCTCTGTTCTTTCTTTTCTCTTCTTCAGTCAAGACTCTCTTATGTTCAGCACGATATTTTTTTATCCACAATCGGTTTCTTTCTCTTGTTTCTTCAGGGTGTTCTTCTTTATATTTTTTAACATTTGCCTTAATTCTCTCTTTATTTTTGAGATAGTATTGGTGGTTATATTCTTTCCTGTTCATCTTTCTTCCTTTGGTTTTTTACGAAATGGAACTCCCTTAAAGGTTTCCCTGATAGCACACCTCGTTCGCCCTCGACCGTTGTTTTATACCCACCATTTTCTTTTCCTAGATGGACGAGCTCTGGACGACCGAAAGTATCTAACGTCCCAGATAAGTCTAGCACCCGAGCAACTTCTTTCCCCTCGCTCAACCTCATCACACGACCACAAGCCTGAAGCCACATCCTCAACGACAAGCACGGGCGACACCAGATTAAAGTGTCGGTTATGGGGGAGTTGAACCCAATGACAGCAACCCCACATTGTATTAGCCACCTTATTTCCCCTGCCTTAAATGCTCTCACAGCCTCTCCACGGGCTCTTGTAGGCGTTTTAGAGTGGACAATGGTAGTTGATAAACCTTCACGTTCACAAAGGGCTTGTAGGGCCTCTGCGTGGCGAATAAAAGGCAGTGCTACAATGCCTGATTTGATATTCCATTTTTCCTCGCACCCTTTCATCACTGAAAGACACCTCTCTACTGCTTTATTCCCCCAAATATCGAGACTTTCTTCGGTATAATCTGCTCCAGTGCTGTTAATTTCTAGCCTCCCCTCAATTTTAGACGAATAATACTGGACTGGTGTAAGATACCCACGTTCCATAGCCTGTTTAGTGGTAAGACCTTCCACTATCTCGCTCCACAAAAACCCACCTTTACACGGGATGCGGTTTATGGGCTGTATCATAGTGGTGGTAGTGTAATATCTCCCCCGTGAAGAAACTTTCGTCACATTTCTCCACGCACTTGCGGTCAGCCCCACGATTTTAATACGACTTCCGTCCTGTCGTTTGAGTTTGTTTATCTCAATTAATAGTTTCATAAAGGTGGTGTTAGTGTCGGCAGGGTTTATACTGTCGCACTCATCTATAACTACCACATCAGCGTTGTGAAATAAGGATGGATGTTTGTAGGCACTTAAAATTGTTGCCACTGTAATTGCTCCCACCTCTTTTCTATTCATTGAGGCAGAGTAAACAGCAGGGAACATTCCATCCTCTACCATTTCCTCATAATCTTGGGAACATAATTCTGCCGAAAGAGTGAGGACTAAAACTTTGCCCCATCTTTTGGCTATTTCTTTCACTACCAAAGTTTTTCCAGCCCCCGTGGGCAGGACATAGACAAACGGTCTTCTGTATGAAGAAAGTTTTTTATCTATGTAGTCGCAAGCCACGTCCTGATAATCACGAAGTTCTTTACTCACTCAACTCCTTACTGGCTTCTTTAGCCTCTTTGATTTTCTTCGCATACGCCCCGCCTCCAACCCAGTCAGGGTTTCGCTTTGGAGATTTGGTCGGTGTCCTTTTAACAGGATAATCAATGCCATACATCTCCAAACAATACTCGTGTATCTCTTCGGCACTCCACCCTTTACTTTCCAATCTCTCGTGTGCTTTCCACACTTTCATATAGATAGCCTTTGGGTTGGTAGAATACTCACGATTGTCTATCTGTGTCTTTGGTGGGTTCTTGATGAACTCCATTAGTTCATCGTTGACCTCGTCAATGAGAGCCAGTCGCCGCCTCAATTTCTCCGTCGACAAACTCGCCGCCTCGTTCCTCGCCTCACGCAGAATAATCTTCGTGAAGAAATACTTGGGGGACATACCATTCTCTCGTGCTAATTCTGTTAACAATTGTTTTGCTTTCTCCCCCAAATACAGTGTCGTTGGTCTTAACATTTTTCCTCCTTAAATTATGTTTGTTATAATGCGGACAATATCATGGGCGTCCAAAGTCGCAGTGATTGTGAGGTCTCCTTTCATCTTGTTTGCTCAATGTATTGTTTGATAACCCCCCCGTCCCCTTCGTGCCACTCGTCAATGGTTCTGACATCTGCTGTTCGGCAGGTGTAGTCCCCGTCTTCGTCCTCCCCCTCGTCCACAACTTGATTTTCATAATGCCAGTCGCACTCCTTTCCACATACCACGCAATAGCCACGCTCGTCGTCGTCCCCCCACTCTATCTTATGGTTACACTCAACCTCATAATCGTAGTCATATTCTTTGTTATCAACGGCAACAGTATCCCCGCTACCATAAACCCACGCCACGTTGTCGTCTAGGTCGCTGTCATACACCGAGAAATCTATGACCTCACGGTCTGGTGCTTCACTCTCGTAGATAGTTAAGCCGTATTGCTCTGCTATATTTTCGTTAAAATTACTCATACTTATCTACCTCTTTCAAATCGTTAATGATAATGTCGAAATCACGCTGTAATTCCAACACTAGACTTTCGTCCTCAATGCCTGCTCGGTCAAAATAGAACGCAATATCGTCATCACGAAGCCCAAACATTTTGCCGAGCATATTATCTACGCCAGTAAAATCTCCGTCCTCGTTTGCCAGTTCAAGGGCGTGGTCTATTGTGTCGCCACTCGGCGTGCCAGCTTCATACACACACAAGTTGCTATTTCGCCACCCACTCTCGTTCAGTTCGTCCTCAAACTTATACTCTATCTCATAAATACTAGCCATTATTCTCTCCTATCTGAATATCTAGTCCGTCTGTCGGGTCTTCAACGCCCAAGTAGTAGCGTTCAATTCGCCCACACTCACTAATGCTGTCCTCAACCCAACCACGAACCCACATTTCATATTCTTCACGGTTCTTAAACCCCCCGTCTTCTGACCGTAATTCTATATCGTCCTTAAATGCTTGCCACATTATATTTCTCCCTTTAATTCTTCTTCATTCTCCCTTGCTATGTCGCATAAGTCCTCGAAAAAATTGCTTTTCATAACCTCTAAATAAACCTCCCATAGTCTGTCGCTATCCACATCATAGCGATTCGCTACGTTTAATATTTCTTGCCTTTCTTCTTCTCCTATAACGATATTCATATTAACTCCTTTCTTAATCGTTCTAACTCTTTCATAGTTTCTACCATATCTCGCTCACTTTCACCCACTCGTCCTCAAACTCTACTAACGGTCTTAAATCTACCTCAACACCGTGTTCGTAGTCCTCACCGAACTCGTCCGTAAATACTTTCTCGTATTTCGTCACCTCGCTCGGTTCAATATCAACAAATCTTACACCATATCTCGTCTGACGGGGTATTGTTGTCGGGTTCGTTGAACCCTCTTGCTACTGCTAGGTATTTCATTTCTGTATCTCCTCAATTAACTCGTCCGCTTCTCTAATAATGAATTGAGTATCACCACCGAGAGCCAACCGCTTTATTTCGTTTAACCCCTCAATGATATAACCTTTTAACACTTCGTCTTTCATATTAACTCCCTTTTACTAACGCCCAACTCGGACAAACGCCACTATAATAGCCCTGCTCTATCTGTTCGGCGATATATCTTAATGTTAATGCCACTTCTTCGGGGGTGTTCCTCATTTCGTCTTCGGTAATTTTTATGCTCCACATTTTAATCTATCTCCCTCAAGTAATAATCTTTCCACTCTTCCGACCAGTTATCTAACACCCAGTTATCAAATTCGTGCCACAATCCAGCGAACAGCCTACATTTTTTCTCGTCTTTCTCGTAATACCAACTCAACCAGTTCAGCACTAAACTAAACTCCGTGCCTAGCACCTTGTCCGTCCGTGCCAACTCCAACCCACGCTCGTAGGTATCTCTAATACCACGTAACCCACCAAGTTCAGCACCCACCCTAAAATCGCCCCACCAAGTTCCTGTCAATTCTTTACCTGTATCAACAGCAATACTAGGTATCTCCGTGTAAAATGCTAGGGGGTTCATAATTCCTCCCAAACAAAATCACTTGCTTCAAATCCAAGCACAGCCAAAAACTTTTTATCTTCGTCCGTAAAATCGCCGTTCATACTATAATAATCAGCACAGATATTGTAGTCCATTTCGTCCGTAAAATAGATGTCGTTTTCAGGTTCTTTGTGGTCGGTGTGATATTTCTTATCACGCTCACACATATAATAGCCGTGTTCGTAAACACAGATTTTGTAGTAGTCAAACAGACTGCCATATTTTACTTTTCTCATTTTATTCCTTTCATTTAATCTTTTATTCCCCACCTGCTATCAGTATAGCACACATTTTCTAATAAGTCAAACATTTTGTATTATTTTTTTGACTTACCCATGTCCAACACCTGCCAATTCCTGCTCAATTCGTGCCAACTCCTCCTCGTTCAGATTTTCAAAGTGTGCCAACTCTCCATAACTTATACCTCTATTCTCCGTCCGCATAAGCCACTCGTCAAACTTGCCGACCACCTCCTGCCTATACTCCTCTAATTCAAACTCATTTAATTTATTCATAGCCTACCTTTCTGCCACTATTCTAGTAGTAGCGTCATTATTGAATATCATTTTCTGACACCCCCTACACAGCCCAGTCTTCAAAAACTCACGCTCGCAAGCGTTCAGCGTTCCGATTTCCTGTATATAGCACTTGCCATTTCGCCACTTTCTATACTTTTCATATTCCGTGTCCGTCAAATCTATACTTTCTATCACTCCACAATCACATCTCCTAATGATTTTCATAATACCTCTCATATAAGTTATTTTCCTCAATACACCCCTGCCACCCATAAGCCGTGCCGTCATTCCATCCCTTGTTATAACCCCCATTATACCCTCGTTCATAAGCCAAGCCGACCGACAGAATAAACACCAAGCCACAAAGCATCGCTATAATTCCGACAATAATTTTCCCACTCATATCAAAACTCCTAGCCTATACTTTACTATTTCCTTTATTCTGCTCACTTGCGACTTGCGTTCAGGTATCAGCCGACTGCCGTCCGTTTCCCAGCCATAATATGCCACTATTTCGGGTTCATCATCTTTACTGCCCGACTTATTCCACTCGCAATATGATAAAGGTTCAGCCCCTAGCATATACCCTGTATCTCCATATTCTCGCTCAATAAGCCCTCTCTTCTCTGCTAGTTTTTTTGCCGTATAATAATTCGTAAAATACTTCATAATTCCACCCCCCTCGCTCTATACTCTGCCACAATTTCTGCCACTTTCGACTCTGCCATTTTCTCTGCCTGTTCTTTATTCTTCACACTCTGCCGTTTTACAGGTATCAACAAAACCCTAACTCCCCCACTAGGATTTTCCAGCCCCACAAACGCTTCAAACTCTCGATATCTCCTCTGTATATTCAGATAATACCCTCGTTCCCTCATTCCCCCTGTAAAATAGTTATATCCCCCCAAGTCATAACTCACATTGTAATAGAGTGTATCCTTCCCCGTGTTATATTCTTTCATATTTTCCTTTCATTTAATATTCTTCTATAAACTTTTTTGCTTCTTCTAATGTTCTACAAATAGTTTTATCTTCGCCGTGTAATTCGTCACGCACGACGTATTCTATTGGTATCACATTGTTTTCTTCTACCTCTTCCCAAGTTTCAGGGTCAAGATAGGTTTCTACCCTTTTCAACGCTAGTATTATCATTTTTGTTCCTTTCGTTTAAGTTTATTCATTCCCCCACATCTCTATTTTAGCACACTTGCGATTATAAGTCAACTACAAGTCAAACTATTTACAACGCTTTTACTGCCTTTGGTGGCTTCAGCCCCCCTGCCACTGCCCACGCTATAACATCCCCCACTGCCTCGCAATATGCTTCCCAATAATCGCCATATATATGCTCGCTCAATTCTACCCCCTGCCATTTATCGAGCAATTCTTTTGCGTCTTGTTTGTAAGCGATATAATTTCCGTTCCTTGCCCAGCGTTCGCCAGCCTTTCGCCAGTCCAATACTCCACCGTTCCAATCCCCACACTTAAAATCTGCCCTATCTGCCCCCTGCCAAATATCAGTCCAGAATACTTGTTCACTTTCTGCCGTTCTTTTCAACTCGTTTATTATCTCCAAATAGTTCATAATTCCCTTTCATTTAAGTTATTTTCTGCCCCCCTAATCCCAGTGATTCTCTTCCCCTTGTTCAATTCTATCAAGGCGTTTTGCCCAATAGTGTTGATATTCTTTCTTCGTCATATTTTCCTTTCGTTTAATTCTCTCGCCCCCCACTTCCTCTATTCTAGCACACTTTCCCCGATATGTCAAACAAAAAGTCAAACTATATTTTCGCCCCCACTTTCTCCTGTTTTTTTTCGCCCCCCCACTTTCTCCGACTTGCTCATTATAATACAACACATTCAAACCCTCTAGAAAACATCTACCCCTGTTACACCCCTGTTATGATCCCCCCCACCCTCCACTTTCCTCCTCGCTTGCTTTATTGTTCGGGTTTTCTTCGCAACGCACACACAAAAAACGGCTCACTAACAGGGGTAGAGCCCCCCGTGCGTAAAAAGACAATACCGAACGGAGTGAGGTATTTATCTGGGAGTCCGACCCCTCCTGAAACTTTTTCGTGATTACATTTTGATTACAGGTGATTGCATTTGTTAGCAAAAAGTGTTGACAAACTTGCTTACATTTGATAACATTGTTTACAGATGATTACATTTGACCGATAGCCAAATGATAACAAACGTTATCAAGTGCTATCAGAAAGGACCAATATGGGAATGATTAGAGTTTCCGAAGAGGTGGAGAAACAGTTAAAGGAGTTGGCGGATGGGAGAAGTATGTCGGCCACGGTGGAGATGTTGATTAAGGGGGCCGGGAATACTGCGGATAATATGTTCTCCCTGACCAAAGAGTTTATGGGGCATATCGACGAGAAGTTCGATGAACTGAAATCTCTTATTGAGGATACAACAGTGGACCGTGTAAACAATGGGGGGCCGAGAACGCAGTCAGTTCAGGAATTCGTCTCTCTCGAGTGGCCAGATGTTCAGGAGCTGCTCTACGAAAAAATGAAAGAGGGCGACCCGGAATGGTTCCCGGGGGCATATAAGGGAGTGACCGAGGAAATGCAAGGCGACCCGAATTGTTTTAGTAAGGACGGGGTGCTTTACATCAACCTCTCTGGCTCAGACATCCCTGTTCTCAGGATTACTCCGAGAGTGGGTGCGATGTTAGCCGAGATAATAGAAAGGAATATAAATGTCGCTTAATATTAACCCAGACCCAGCCCCACTGACCAGGCACGAGTTGAAGGTAAACCTTGTTATATTCCTAATCTCTCTTGCCATCACTATTATCTCGGGGTTACTAAAGGTTTACCCCCTGGCAATCTTGGCCGGGATTCCTACCTACATTTCGTTTTACTTATTCTTCTGTGACCTCTTAGTTATCTATAATAATCCTCCTTACCCATCATCCCACAGAAGACAGAAGGAGTCCCAGCAGAGTAAAATCAACAAAGCCCTCCCATTCTTGTTTATCAGTGTCCCCTCAGTCTGTATCGTCCTTGCACTTGCGATTTTGTTCTGTTATAATTAAAGTACATACTATTAAGTATGCCTTTCATTTAAGTCTTTCGTTCCCATCCGGAAACGGAATTCTTGTAAAAAGAGCCGACCCCCCGGCTCTTTTTGTGGTACAATGATAATGTCCGGCGTGGGAGCTGGTCTATTCGGCCCGCAGGTAGGAAGAGCGGGCAGTCCTCTAGCGGTAGGACTGAGCCCACAACCGTAGCACGCTAAGAATCGTAATGTCTTAGGTGTGCAGAAAGTGCCTTTTAGTAGGCATTTTTTGTGATTCTCATTGTGCTATAATGGTAGTATCAACTAAAAAGAAAGGAAGGCTATGAATAACGCCCCTATACCAAATCAACCACAAAACGTTCGCTCCGTAACTACGGGCAAATTGGAACTTAGAAAGCTCTGGTCTGTCCCTCAGGCGGAGTTTATCTATGCTCTGTTCGTAGAGGTCAGAGTTGAGACGGCCGAAATAGAAACAGTCACAGTAGATGGCAAGGAAACTACCGAACCTAACTGGGACAAGATTGTCTCAACTGAAACAGACTGGCGAACCCCTCAGGGTTATGTCGGTAATGAGGAGTGGGCGAAGAGGACGGCCGAGCATTTTGAAATCGCCTTTCCAGAAGAGGAATATAAAGCTGACGATAAAAAATCTGAACAGGAGGCTTAATGTCCCTCAATGACATCTTAAAGCAACGAGGCTTGATGTCGCTTAAGGAGTATGATGAGCTGATGCAGAATCAGTCCTTCATCTCCACGGGATATAAGGAGATTGACGAAATCATCTGCCCAGATGGAGGAGGGTTCCCGAGAGGGTGCCTCTCCGAAATCTGTGGGATGTCTCGTTGTGGTAAGTCCCGTTTTATGCGTGACATCTGTTTGCGACCTGAAATCAAAGCACTTTACATTGACACCGAGAACGCCCTCTCAACTAAGGAGTATAACTGGCTCAAGAAGAATGGGGTAGACGTAATCGCTGAGCAGTTACTAGAGAATATCTGGGGCGTAGTTAATGACGCCATTGACGAAGAACTCTATGACCTGATTGTCGTGGACTCCATCGGGGCCACCGATACTCAGGCAGAGAGGGACGATGACAATACTTTGTCTATGTCCACCAACGTCCAACGAGCCAAGATTATGAGCAAGTGGCTCCGGGGGTTGAACTCTCATATTATGGGGAAAAAGACGGCCCTGGTATTTGTGAACCACTTAAAGCAGGCAGTCGGGCAATATGCTGGACTTGCTAAACCCTGTGGCAAGTCTATCGACTTCCACTGTATGGTCCAGCTCCAATGTTCGGGGGCAGATTCAACCATCACCCAGTCTAACAAGAAGGACTTCAATGTCCTCTGTACCAAGACGAGGTATAATATAGTTAAGCAGAAGTGCAAAGTTAAAATTGATTTGAACCCTTATAAACCGATAATGAGCATAGGATAGAAAGGAGAAAATATGCCAGTATATCGTAACCAAACCAATACGATGACGCAGATTACGATGTTGAATCGTCTGCGTATCACCACCTCGCAGGAAGCCGTTGCTTTCCTCCGAGCCATCCAGCCACTCCACGAACAAGTGGCGGCGGTATTACAGAAGGAGTCTTTGCGTAAACAGCAAGACCTAAACCGTAGGGCTGTTCCTGCTCCAACCACCCCTGAGCCAGAGGTCGCCCCAGCCCCAGAGCCAGAGAAGAAATTTGAGCCAGAAGATTTGTCTTCTGACGAAGGATACTCCGAAGCAGAAGTAGAAGCCAGAGTTGAGAAGCTCAAGAAAGCCAAGAAAACTAAGAAAGAAACAAAGGAGAAATAATTATGGAACTAACTGACCCTAACGATTACCCACACGCAACCCGTGGTCGTAGAGAACAAGACGACTACAAGGCTGCTTACGATTCAGCAAAAGAATCAGAGGCAATCAACGCCAACACCGACCAGTTGGAATCCCTCATCGGGACAACCAACTCTCGTCTTCAAACTATTGACTCCCACGTCGACCAGGTAGAGGTGAAGATGGATACTCTAGCCGCTAAGTTAGATAATGTTCTTGGTAGACTAGACAACATTATCGAGTTAATGTCAACACCGGAGGCTTAGTGAACCAAGCCCAGAAGAAAAAAGTTATTAAACCGCTCTATACCCATTGGAAGAAAATGCCCAATGAGACACTTAGGGCGGTTCTTCTGGACTTTAAGAGGTGGTGTGCCGAAGGGAAGTTGATTATCAATAAACAGGGGCACGCCGTCCCTTTTATTTTGAACGAGGCTCAAGAGAAGGTGGCAGAGCTTATTCTCTCTAAGGCCTTCGCCCCCATCCCTGAACCAGTCATCCTGGTCATCCACAAGTCCCGCCAGATGGGAATTTCGGTTGTGCTTGCTGCTCTCGAGCAATATATCGTGGACCGCAAGCAGAACTTAAATATCACCCACCTCTTCCCTGACGAGCAGTTAGCCTCCCAGTTCTTCAATGAAAAGTGGCAGCCACTCGCCGAAGGCACCCACCCACAGCTCTTACCTGATATGTATCCGACCATCACCCCTGTTCCTTACATCAAGGTGGGGGATTTCTTGGGGCATAATATGAACTGCAACGTGAAGATAGGTGGTGCAGGCTCTCCGGCTGCTGGTCGTTCTGGCACCCAGCACGTTATCATTCTAGATGAGTATGCCTTCTACCCCAATGTTAACTCCCTCGAGCGAGGCGTTCTCGCCACCCAGCCAAAGACCGGTATGGTGATGACAATCTACGTCTCTACTGCCAATGGTATGAACTGGTTCTATGATACGGTGAAACAGGCTGAGAAGTCTACCTCTCGGATGGAACACCTCTTTCTCCCCTGGCATATGCTCAAGGAATATGAGATGGATGTCAAACCTGGCTCCCGTTTCTATGACCTAGACCTCTATAAACCGACCGAATATGATATGAAGTTGATGGATTTGTTTGAGCAACAAGGCTACCCCGTTGAGTCTTGGACTCGGAAGCTAGAGTGGTATGACCACGTTCTCGAAGTAGAAGCCAAGGGTGACCAGGACTTTATGTTCCAGGAATATCCGTCTGAACCCCAGGAGTCTTTTGAGGTGACTGGTCGCCCGGCCCTCCCAGCCAAGGTTATCAACTACTGGTTTGTTAAGAACCAGGAAGAGAAGTTTACCTTTGTTGACCAGTATTCCCAGATAGACCCGAGAACAAAACGCCCCAAGATTGTTATCCAGCCAACAAACAAATCTGCTGTTAGGATGTTCAGAGCTCCAATGCCAGGCCACAGATACATTCTCGGTTGTGACCCATCAGAAGGAGACTATGCTGGTGACCGCTCTGCCTGGGTTATCTTGGATATGAACACGATGGAGGAGGTCTGCTTCTCCGCCGATTATCTCGAGGCCGAAGAGCTCGCCGACACTCTAGTGAATTATGCTCGGTGGTATAACAACGCCCAGATAGTGGTTGAGCGGAATATGGGACAAGCGGTTATCGAGTTTCTTCTCGCCTCTAACTACCACCGCATCTATATTGACCCAGAGACTAGAGGGGTCAAGTATGGAGTCAGGACAACTCAAGCTACAAAGAACGAGGCTCTTCGCCGCCTACGCTTTCTTCTCAACAACGGATTCTACAAGCCCCACGATATGCTATTTCTTGAGGAAGCACAGCACTTCTCCTGGCGTCAGCTTCCTGGTGGCTCGTGGAGAGTGGAGGCTACGGGGACCGATGAGAACGGTCAACCCTATCACGACGATACAATTATGGCTAGAGCCGTGCTCTCATTGGCCCTGGATATGCGTCGCTTTAAGGGGTACTATGATAAAACTAATCAATCTAGGAGAACCGGCATTATTTCGTGATTAAGTAGTACCTTTTCTATGGTATAATCAAGTCATGATGTACCAAAAACCGAAAATACTCGCAGATGGTAGTTCCGAATACAAAGGTTTCATTTACAAGAAGAATAGGGGCTACTACTACCGCAACGTGGAGACTAAACTAACCCGGCAGCATAGAGAAGTCTATGAGGATTTCTACGGTGAAATCCCTGCTGGTTTTGTTGTCCATCATAAAGATGGAAACAAAGCCAACAATGACCCGGAGAACCTAGTCCTTATGAAACGGGGGAGTCATTCGGCTTTACACAATACTGGGAGGGAACACACAGAAGAAGAACTAAAGAAAATGAACAAGAAACCAATTCCAATCCCAGAACCATATAGCAACTAAAAAGAAAGGATTATATGCCACGGATTAAGAAAACCGAGAAGTATAATTACCTGATTGACTACGTTAAGGAAGCTACGGAGGCCAGGCTCTCCCTCCGCAGATTCTGTGAACGTGCCGTCCAAGCATATAAGCAGATTCCTTCCAGGAACACCTACAAGGAAAATGCCGTTATGTTTAAGCAGGTGATTGCTAACTCCTCTGCAAATGCAGAAACAATCAGAGCCGCAGAAGCAATCTGCAATTCTATCCCCGACGCCACCAACGACACCGTCTTTAATGCGGTGGAAACTTTTGTTTCGATGGCTATGGGCGGGGCTGACCAGTTTGAATATGAGCCAGCCGATAAATATATGGTGAAAGATTCTGAGCTTGTGGACCGCCTCTCGGCCCTAGCTCAGTTCTTCCACGACGACAATAAGGTCAATTCCCTTATGGGTCAGGTCACTCGTAATATGGTTCTTCAAGGACAAGGGGTTCTTTACCTCAACCCAATCAAAGATGGAAGGTTTAAGGTTTCTTTGATTGATGCCTGGAACACTCTCGAGGACCCACGAGCTCTCAAGACCAACTGCAAAAGATATGAGGGATACACCGAGGTGACCCACTGGGGCACGCTTAAAGATTACCTCAAGAAGCAGAATGATTGTTATATCCTTACCACGATGAACGATGTGGACCAGTATATGATGGAGCTTACTGGTGACTTCAACGAGTGGGAGGACGAGCTGAGGGAAGACCTCGACACGTTCAAGAATCTTTACAATGCCACAAACAAATACAATACCTCTAAGTCGGTAGACGACAAAGGCAAGCCAACCTCCCCGGATAAACCAGGTTATAAAGGTGATGACATTGAGGTAGCCTACATCTGGGATACAATCTCTGATGTTTATGGTATCGTCGTCAACCGCAGGTTCTTGGTCTACGCTAAGGAGCACCCATTCCGCAAGACAATCAATATAACCAACCGGACCACCAAGGGTGACACAAAAGAGATTCCTGTCACCGTGGAACTCGATTCTCCGATGGTGACAATTCCATTCTTGAGATTGCCGAACGAGTCTTATCCGACTTCCCCTCTGTTCTACTGCCTTGATGACTTCGACGACATCTGCTCTATGGAATCGGTGATGAACCACAACTTCTCAATTATGGCCCCAATCACTTTCCTCGGGACTTCCTACGACGCAGAGCAAGCAGCGATGCTATCTCAGATGGCAGGCCAGATTGTTGAAGGCACAATGAACACCTTACAGGTGATGAATAAGTCCCACGATATGTCCGCTGTTATCTCAGCTATTGAACGTCGGGAGCAGAGAATCAAGCGTATGCTTGGTGCGACTGACCAGTATGAGTTGTCTCAGATGATTGGTAACCGAGCCACGGCCGCCGAGGTTTCCTCGATGTCTGGCATCATCTCTCAGCGTATGAACAACCCGTTGGCCAATATCGAAGACGGGGTGTCGGAACTAATCCAGAAGATGTTTGCGATGTATATTATCTTCGGAGAGGAAGACGAATTCACATTCACCAACGACGGTTCTGTTTCTACTGTGTCTAAGAAAGATATGCTCGGCCGTTCAATCATCCGAGCTAAGCTCAAATCCCAGATTAAGATTCAGCAGCAGGAACAATCTCGCAACGCCTTGATGGTTCTCCAGGCTATGATTGGCTTACCAAATGGAACAGTCAACAAGGAAAACCTAATCACTGCATTAGTCCCCATCATTACCCAGGGTGTAGTGAATCGACGCCAGGCAGAATCGTTTGTTGACCAGGCTGCCCTCACTCCTGAACTCGTGCAGCAACTACAACAGTTAGTCCAGCAAAACTCTCCTGAACCACCCATTGTGGACCAGGCTATGACGGACCAGCTCGCCCCACAAGATGTTGACCAGATGATGACAGCCTCTCAGAGTGCAATCGGCCCGACAGGGCAAGCCAACGTTCCTATGGACCCAACAATGTCTGGTTACGATATGGCCCGACAAAACGCCCCGATGGTTGAAACCGGAGTCGATAACTATACCGCCGGACTCGAAGCTAACACCGCTAACCCGATGGCAGGAGTAATTTAATGGAACGAAAACCTATCGACAGAAAAGAAATTCAAAAAGCCTTAGTTCAAAAATTCGGTGGGGTAGAAACGGCCCGTTACTATCTTGCCGATGCCCTCTCTGACCTCCAATCTATGGAGGTCGGGATAGCCGAGAACAACCCAATGCTCGCAGCTAAACACTGCGAATCAATCAAAGAGAATCTAGCAAATCTCAAGATGCTCCTCGATAACAAGGACTATAAGCCCGCTATCGAAGGGGAAATTAAAAGATTGAATTGACTTTAAGTTTTTTATGCTATAATAAAAATGTAGAGTCATAACTCTACGCTAACCTTAATAGGAGAACAGAGATGGACCAAAACGCAAGTGCGAATGTCCAAGTGACTCAGCCGGACCCAACGCCAGCCCCGCAAGGTGACGTTGCGAATGGCACTACCCCTGCACCAGCGGCGGCTGATGTAGCGGCAGGAGCAACGCCGAAGACGGACCCAGGAGCAGGAGGAGCCGGTAATAGTTTCGACCCGGAAATCCAGAAATTCCTGGATAACCAAAACATCAAAACAGACGACCTCGCAGCCGCTGTTACGGAACTAGCCAAACGTAATATGAAATTGCGTGGCAACTCGGAGCCTCAATCGGTTGCTGAAGTTCTGAATCAGAAACCTCAGACACAGCCTTCGGTTGCAGACCAGGTGAAAGAAGCAGCGGGTCAAACCTCAGGGCAAGCCCCAGAGCAGAAACCCGAACAAAAACCAGAACCGCAGCAAACATCTACGCACCAACTGAGCGATATGGATATTGCCAACGTTTCACTTTTTGTGAAGCAACAGTATCCTGACGTTACTACGGATGCAGCTTTTTACAAGGATATGATTGCCGACGGATTCAAGCCAATCAGTTCTGATGGCCAAATCAACTTGAAAAGCGTGATGAGCTACGCCAAATATAAGCAGACGCTCCTCACAGCAGAGAAGACGATTAAAGCCAACGAACCACAGGCCGGACAAATACCTCAGCCTTCTACCCAACCAGAAGTTGCTCAGGTGGACCGGGTGCAAACTATGGACGACGACGCTGCTGCCAACATTATTATGTGGCACAATCAGCAGATTCGTTATGGCCGCCCTGGACATCCACAGTATGAAGAAGCTGTAAAGTTCCTTCAAGACAAAACTCGTAACGGCAAATAAGCTCTGTTCTAGCGTAAAGTCTCCCAAAGGTTAAACTGAAACTTTAATCTAATGGAGAATAATATGGCTGTTTGTGATTACACCAAAACGGTTGGAACACAACCTCTTAGTCCTGATGACCACATCCCTTTGCTTCAAGTGAAGTATTCGAGTGCGATTCTTGAGGACAAATTTGCTACCTTCGCAGGTATCAACTGGTTTAACCCAGAAGTAAAACCAATGGAATTAGTCGGTGACCTCAAAGTAGGTCAGTCTTTGATTGTTCGCTACAAGAACCCTCAAAGCCCGTTTGATTTCGTAAACGTATCAGATGTTACCTATAAGCAGGACCAAACTTGTCCGCCACAATTAGACCTCGAGTGTACACCTGGTTGTATCTCGACTGTTCCTTCCTGGCGTTCAAAGGAAATCCGCTTCGATAAACTTTATCGTGTCGGTGCTTCTTGGTGCGTTGAGACTGAACGTCTCACCTACGAAACTCTCGACGAGCGGTTCCGTGAAAGCGTTGAAGCTAACACTCAGGTTCAAGGTATCTTCGCCTGGAACGCCTTTATGTGTCAAGCCATCACCGCGGCTCAAGCAACTCAGACCCTCATCCCAACCGATGCTGAGTGTTTCCCGACCCACTACTACTACGCTGGTTCTGCGGTCGCTAATGGCTACGAAGTATTGAGCCAGGTAATTGCCTATATGAAGACTGTCTTCGGTATGGCTGATTACGGTATCTTGGCCCACCGCTACTTCGAGAGCGATATGGTTGCCCCAGGTGCTACCATCTACACTGGCTTCGGTGCTGCTACCACGGCTAATGCTAACGCTGGTGCTACAACCACTAACGTCGCTCTAGTCCAAGGTGGCTGGAAACCAATGGGTGTTCTCGGTGGCAAACTATTCGGTGAAACCGTTTATATCGCCCCAGACAACATCTGGTTCTACAACCCAACCGTCAACACCACTACTGGTGCTATCACCCCAGGCAACAAGGCGAATTCCTTCAACCCGTTCTTGTCTGCTGATGGTACGAAGTATTACGTCGTGATTACTTCACGTCGTGCCTTTTACACCGGTGTGACTCCTTTGATGGACCCGACCCGCTTCCCAGCAACTTGTGACAACAAGTACGAGAGCTTGCAGGCTTCCTTCTTAGGCTTTAACGACCTCTTGTTCCCACGAGAAGTCTTCGTGATTGCCTTCGATGTGGAGTGCCAAGCTACTGCCCAAGAAGAGAACGGCGATTAGTCAAGTCCCCTCCCCTCCGGGGGAGGGACTTCTAAACCTGCCTACTATCATCATAGTCGGCAGAGAGGAAGGGAAATAAATGAATTTTGACATTAACTTATCGTTTATACTATCAATAGTTACTCTGATTATTTCCATCACTTCCGCTTTTGTCGTTGTTAAAACTAAGGTGGCCAAGATGGAAGAAGAGCTGAATGAATACAAACGATTAGTTGAAGCCATCAGAGACGAGTTGAACCATTATCGAGAGGACGAAAGAGTCCGAATTGCTATCTTAGAAAGCAACCAAGAGAACCACGCCAGGGAACTGGCTGAAGTTAAATCAGACATTAAAACCATTATGGGTAATGTCCAAGAGATTAAGGAAGCTGTATTAACGAAAGGAGTAAAATGACTTGCAATTGCAATCAGCCCAAAACAGATGGGGCACAAAGAAAAGGTGTTGTGAAATTCTGCGACATCTGCGACCCGTGCAACGAAGCGAAATCTAACGTTCGTCTTTGTGCGTTTGTAGTCCCTACTCTCGAAGAAGGGAGGTATTACAGAAACAGTTTCATCTTCGTGGAAGAGGATGATTCTGTCTACTACATTAGCGATGACCGAAGTGAGATTCCGTTCGGCTCTCGCCCGAAATTTATCGAAGATTTCGACCCCACTGATGCGGCTATTCACTACAAGAGTACAGTGGTTTACGACGTGAAAAACCAAGCTGGGTATGTTTATGACCCAGAAGGAAATATGGTGACTATTGCCCTCACAGCGGCTCCATTCTCCTCGCTCGTAGCAGGAGAAGGGATTTTAGTAACTGCTGACGGTGGAAATTATACTGTTGCTATTGACCCAACAACTGTGGCATCGACAGATGACCTACACGATGTAACTCTACTTGTGACCAACCATACAACCCAGATTGGAAATCTTGAAGAAGCTCAAGATACTATGGCGGGGGATATTGAGACCCTAGAAGATGACCTGGCTCACGCTCACGACCTGATTGATGATGCCAACGAGTTAGCCGTAGAAGCAAAAGAAAACGCCGCTGCTGCCCAACAGACAGCAAATGATGCTCTCTCTGCCGTAGCCACAAAGCAAGATGCTTTGACCGCAGGGACAAACATCACTATTGCTAACAATGTTATCTCGGCCACAGACACCACCTACGAAAGAGCCACGGCTCAAGCCAATGGCTTAATGAGCAACAAAGACCGTGAGGCCCTAATCAACACCGGTTTAGAGACTTTACAATCAGTTACTCCTACTGCAACCGAGGCAACTATCGACTATACCAAGACGGTGAGTGATGCCAACGGGAGCACCTATACTCCGGCATTGAACACATTGACTATCCCAGCCGCCACCCAAGCTGTTGCAGGGTTGATGACCGCAACAGACAAAACCAAACTCGATGGTATTGATATGTCTACTAAACAGGATACCCTTATCGCAGGAGATAATATCACCATTGATGGAAGGGTCATTAGTGCTACTGGTGGAAGTGGAGGGGGAGGGATAACTGTTCTGACAGAAGCTGATTACAATTATCCAGCTGACAATCCTAACAAAATCGCAGTTTGGCTACTTGAACCGGGTGTGTACACTTGGGGAAGTTATACGGCTAGAAATAACACTTCCTTTGCCAATAACGATCCCGTTTCATTTTTCAATAACACTTTTCGAGCAAGCACTATCACGATGATAATAGGCTATGGGAGTTATACGGGTCAATCATTGATTACTTGCATCGGTGATAACGGTAGAAGTAGTGCAGAGGTAGGTGGATATTTCTCAATTATGAGGTATACTATATTCAACAAAAATGACACAACCACAAGTAGAATAGGAAATGCTACATATAACCGTAGCACACATTTAGTGTCTAATGAAGATATTGTTAACAACCTGACTTCCACTTATACCTATGAAGTGCTTTCTGCTGCTCAAGGCAAAGTGCTTAAAGATTTAATCGACGCTCTAGACGCTCGTGTAACGGCGTTGGAGGGTAACTAATAAAAGGAGAATAAAATGTTATATCTTACAGCATTAGGACTACTAGCATTAATCCTCGGGGGGATAATCATCAAGAAATCAACCAAGATTGTGGGGCTGGGAATCATCCTGGCCCTCGCTGGTGCGGCGATGGTAGTTATCTGTGGAGGATGGGCGATTGCCGACGACCAGAGCAAAACAGCTAAATGTGCTAGCTTGGATGGACATTATGGGGGCGGACAATGCTATATCCAAGGTGTAGAGAAAGACTTAAATAACATAGAAGATTTCTTCAAGGATATTTAGGAAAGGAGTAAAATGAGAAATATAACTAGAAGCAACTACGACCCACACGTCGGTGACTACCACAACAAGATGGTCCACGACCCTGTGCGTGGCAAATTCTGGTGGTTCGACTGTGACGGGATGTATTTTGATATGTCTAAAACCAACGTCACAGTGGTTGACGAATACGGTGACTCGGTAGAATACGCTGCCTCGCAGAGCCTCGTGACTCGCACAAAAAACACTCTTGCCTCTCAAATTGAAGGTGTAGACGAAGCTTCTCATCTCCGTGATGACGAATTGGACGACAAGATTAATGGAGTAGAGGAAGAGCTCAATACTAAAATCGACGCCAACGATGTGGCCACAAGAGGTCGTGAACAAGAGATGATAACGGATTATACTAACAAGTACCAGACTCTAGACAACGACATTGAGGCTCTCACTCGTGTGGCTGATGGTTTAACTACTGACGTAGAGAACATTGAACGCACTGCGGTATTTGGTGTGACTGTAAATCAAAGCGACCAAACCAAGATTGAACTTACAGTAAACGATGGCGGGACCTCAACCACCACCACAATCCGTAACGCCAACAATGTCCAGAACGGCTTGATGACTGCGGCCGACCACAATCAAATCGCCGCCAACGCCGATGCCATTCAGCATCTCCAGAATGCTGGCCTTTATCGTGGTTCATTCCCAACAATCGCCGACGCACCAACCACTACCCCTGACCCAGCATTTGTGGGAGGAGAGATTTTTAATAATGATTATATCTCGGTCCAAGAGGCAACCTATCAAGGTGAGACTGGTTCAGCTCGTTACCGTGCGTTTGTAGAGAATGGAACCGTGACTTATGCTTTTGAAATCTTTATCGACAAAGACATTATGAACTTCTCAACCGGTAACCCAGGTCTGATTGTAGGTGGAACAAACTCTGGCGAGGTGGGGGCCCAGAACGATGGAACAGGTAAGGTTGTTGGATGGGATACTCTGAACAATGCAGTGAGTGACAATGCACAGGCAATTTCTGACACCAACAACGACATTGACGCTCTCGAAGATAGGATGACCACCGCAGAGGGAAGCATCTCTGGATTAGCTGGTAGAGTGACGACCGCCGAAGGGAATATCACTGGCCTTGCTACGAGAGTGGGAACGGCCGAAGGGAATATAACCACTAACGCCAATGCAATCACTACCGTCAACAACAAGGGTGTCCAGGCAACCACTGACACCACTATTGGGAATAACACCGAGAATCTTCTGACCGTGAAAGGAATGCTAAGACAGTGGGTAGATATAACGCAGTCTGGCTTGCCTGCCAGTCCAGACCCAGACGTGTTCTACTACACGGTAGAATCTTAAAGGAGGCCTAATGATAAATCTAGGGAATAAAAGACTCAAGACAATACGAAAAGGGAGCGAGAGAATAGTCCGGATTTTTAAGGGTGATGAAAAAATCTTTGAGGATTTTGAAGCTATTTACAGTTGGAAATTCACCATAGACACCACTCTTACTACGACTGGAACACACAACAATAGTGTGAAGACCTTCACTCTAAAAAGAAACGCTAATTATTTGGGGAATCACGGCGACGTTCCCATCAAGATTGACTGGGGGGACGGGACAGAAGAACAAGCGACAATCTCTACCACTGGTTCAAAGGCCCACACTTACACGAACCCAGGAGTATATCAGATAACGATTCTCCCTGTGATAACACAATGGGGATTACTATCTGGGTGGCTAACTGGGCTTTTGGCACCAGCGAGTGCAAATTCCGATTACACTTTAGTAAACGCTGAATCGGCGAAGGTGGTTAGTATAGACAAATCTTTCCCGGCAAACTCTTATATTATTGCGGGATATAACGTTGCAGAGACCGCATACTCCAGAGCTGGCTGTGCCAATATGTTTAACTCATTGTGCAATATTCAGTCTTATCCGTCTGGGTTACTGGATGGGTTAGTTTTTGTTTCTTCACCAGGAACCCTACGTTATGCCTTTTCTAATTTTGGGAAAATGACTGGTTGTAACCCATACCCATTGGCAAAAAAGTTGATTGACTCAATGGGCTTTTCTTCTAGAACTTCTATGGCCGAGATGTTTAAGGGGACTTTCGCAAATACAGCAGCAGCCATACCAGAAGATATTTTTGAATCTGTCGACACTTCTAATACTACGAATTTTGAGAAGATGTTCCTCGAAACTTTCTCTAGTATCGGGAGTTTAGATACTCTACCGGAAAGATTGTTTTCCAGTATAAACACCGAAAAAGGAACATCATTTTCTTCGATGTTCCAAGGAACTTTTCAATTCTCTGGGACCACATCAACGACGATAACCTTACCGGGAGGGCTTTTTTCCTTCTTAGATACAAGAAGGGGAACAAACTTCAAAAATATGTTCAGTAGTACATTTACACGCTTTGGATATAACTCCTCTTCAATAACTATCCCAGAGAATCTATTTTCTTCCCTGAACACATCTATTGGCACAACTTTTGGTGGTGGGAACACTGGGGATGGAATGTTCAGTTCGACTTTTTCTGAGTTTGGTTACAACTCTACCGTCTTAGACATTCCAGAGAACCTATTCTCTTCCCTTTCTCTTGCTTCTGCAACGGATATAAGAGGGCTCTTTCTCCAGACTTTTGGGAACTGTGGGTATCGTTCTACCGCAGCAACTATCCCAGAAAAGCTGTTTTATTTTATGGATACGAGCAATATCGTTAATTTTTACAACGTCTTTGCTTCCACATTTTATCAATATGGGGGCGGAGGGGCACAGAAAACCATCCCAGCTAATATCTTTTCTACAATAAACACTACAAATGGGGTGAATTTTTCAAGTATGTTTAGTGGCACTTTCTCTGGAATTAAGGCAGTGGACATCCCAGCTACATTGTTTTCTACGATTACGACACAAAACGCAACCAATATGTCAGGAATGTTTAATAGTACCTTCAGCTACTCGGGGACGGAAGCTTCTCGAATTACAGTTCCTTCCACTTTGTTTTCCACAATCACAGGAACAAATTGCACCAATTTCAGCAGTATGTTTGGTGGTCTCTTTTCTGGCTGTTATCTCGTCGAATTCCCCTCCACAATTTTTTCACCTATCACAACAACCAATGGAACAAACTTTAACAATATGTTCCAGAATACATTTAACTCGGTAAAAGTGTTGCAGGGAACAATCCCGAGCACCATTTTTGCTACAATAGACACCACTAATGGGACATCCTTTAGACAAATGTTTACGAGGACATTCGCAGGTGCTACCTTTGCACAGCCTTCCTCCACGACGATTGCTCTTTCGGGACTCTTTGATGGAATAAAAACACCAAATGGTAGTGATTTCTACGAAATGTTTGCATCGACGTTTTCAGATGTCTTTAGATACGTTCAAGGTTCAATATCGGCAGATTTATTCCAATATATAGACCTCTCTGGAGCAACTAATTTGGAGTCGATGTTCAGCGGCACATTCGCTAATACGACTAAACTCTCGAATATTCCTGCTGGTTTATTCGGTAGGCTGAAGATACCTTCAGGACTTTCGTCATATAATAGTATGTTCTCTAGCACATTTAATAATGGGAATAATCTCGGGGAGGTCACGCACACTATTGGCGATGTCTTTTCGGGGATGACGGACTTTTCTTGGGCAACAGCAGACAACGCAGTCCGCTTGTTCCCTTATATGTTTGGCTCTCACAGTGCAGGAGACCGTTCGTCAGGAGATATTAATGATATTCTTCAGCACTTCAACTTTATCCCTGCGACAAGAACATATATGTTTGTAAACAGAACGGGAATGACCAATTACAATACTATTAACGTTAACTGGAAATAGAAAGGAGAGATATGAGTTGTGAACAAAGATTTACATTAGACTATATCCCGGGGACTGCTGCTACAATCGGTGGGACCCTCGATGGAATCACCGATACTCTGGACCTCACCACTCCGATTCACAATGTGGAAGCTAAAACCCACATCAAATTGAATCGGTTAGAGGGGACGTTAGATTATTGGAACGAAAACTACATCATCACAAACGATGAAAGTTACCTAGAGCAAATCCAAATCCCAGATATCTTAGAGTTTGCTTCCCTAGAGGACCTGGGGAATGTAGAGGACCGAAAACCGAAGAACGGTGATATCCTCTACTACAAGGCAGACGCTGGGTGTGGGCCGGATTGTGAAGGAGTGAATGATACCTGGGTGCACCTCCGAGCCCCAGAGGAAGACGGAAGATACAAACTAATTATGACAGTGACTAACGGAGAAGCCACACTGTCGTGGGAGGCTGAATAATGAGTTGCTGCAATACTTGCGGAAGACAGAACTGCTACGTCAACCCTTGTGGCCAGTGTAATTCCTGCTGCCAACACGAGGATGACTGCTGCTGCAATACCCACTTAGACTGGGTGCCACACACTTCCTGCACTATCTCTTGGACAGACGGTAAATGCTCTGACCAGCTTGACCTCTGCCCAGGGATTAAGCGTTGTCAGAGCGTGACGCATATGGACTTCAACACTCAGACTGGTTGTATCGAATACCAGAACGAGAAGTATGTCTACACTGATGGAGCCGAGAGTTCAATCGAGAGAGTCTGTGTGTCAGACTTCTACCCGTTCATCAATGTCTATAACCTCAATGATGTTGACTTTGATAACGACCTAGCAGGGAGCTGTTACGAGTTTATCTACAAGAAGGACATCTCCTGTGGGGATGGGTGTAAATCAAAAGGTGACCACTGGATTAACTGGAACGTAAACTATCCAGGGGCGAAGGTGGATTCGATGGATTATATCCGTGGAGCTACTGAGGATGGGTGCCCGGTTTATCTAGACAAACCAGACAACTGTTCCTTCCTAATCTTCTCTCCGTCCTGTTCTGCACCTACTGGAGAATGGCAGGCTTGGAAGATTCCTCGGGCCGGAGAATGTGAGATGACCCCAGGAGAAGACGGACGCTACAAGGTTCTCACCCTTGACGACTGTGGTTGTCCGAAAGAATGTAAACTTCCAGTGATGCCAACCGGTATGGCTGCTCTAAACTACCAGCGAGATTCCGTTCCTGATGACCCGGATTTTCCGTGGTATTACGGATGCTACAACGATAAGATTAACCTCCATCTGGCCGAGAACGCCCCGAACTACTTTGGTAAGTATGACCTTAAAGTTACAGTGAACTATGGTATCCAGGCAATCAAGTCTGATGGGTATAACTTCAACTATAACTGGCGTTCTATTGTGGTGCCAGCGATTGAAGGAGAATCTCGTAGAACAGATATGGAGGGGTCAATCCTCCAGAACTGGGCGGCCGTGGGGCAATTCACTCAGCCAGTCTTTCAGCTCCCGTGGGGTTCTACTTCTCTCCGTGGTTCATTCACCTTCATTGTGCCGAAAGGAAAAGAAGCATACCTGCATCACGAATATCGCATCCGTACGACAGACTCATTCCCGAACTATAAAT
>Ga0247609_10000757_pt1 | contig 42391 bp, 42 predicted proteins | sample 172DNAGHGlowgp2_FD_193487 | JGI IMG/M metagenome (GOLD analysis project Ga0247609, IMG submission 193487) | Sheep rumen microbial communities from Palmerston North, Manawatu-Wanganui, New Zealand - 1728 DNA GHGlow gp2 | ecosystem: Host-associated > Mammals > Digestive system > Stomach > Rumen ... | reverse complement strand
CAATGCGACTACCATACAATCAGCAGAAGCTAACGAAGACTTTGTTCCTGACCGAGGAGCAGCAGGCCATCAAGCTCCTCTTCGACCTCAAAAGGTATTTTGGGTGACTCATTCCCGAAGTCAGGAAGTCATCAGTGACTGAGTCCATCAGGGTATCTTGGTAAGCCCATCGGTACAGTATAGGCAATGGCAGAACTCTACTGGCCTTCCTAATCAATGTTTTCAACTTTGGCAAACACAAGTATCGTAGAGAAAGACGGACATAATTAATACCACCATTCAGTAATTCTTCTTTATGGTTATGATAATAGCATAGATCTAAACCTGTCCCAGGGCTTGCAAAGCCTTCTATTTTGTCGTCACCTAAATAGTGCTTGAGTGATGAAATACCCAGAAGAATGTCTTCTATAGTATTTTTATGCCAATATCCGTGACCAGCAATTTCCACCATCGGGTCGTGGCTTAACTCTTTTACCATATCGATAGTCATCGGTTTCGCATAGGTAAGACGGTTCTTCGGAAATTTTCCTTCTACATATCCTGTAGTGACATTGAATGTTGCGGGTAAATGATATTTTTTCAAAATTGGATAAGCAATAGTGTAGTTATCTATCCTACCGTCATCAAAACTAAAGCAAACATACGATGTTTTCATTCTGTATCTTTCTTTTTATCTTATTCAAACATGATGCTTCTTGATTACTTCACTATCGTCTCCACCGCTGCCATCAGTTCGTTCCCGACACAGAATAGCGTATTTATTTAGTAGTGACCATAAGGCAATACGAATCTGATCAAACAGCGTGCAAGCGACATAGACGACTGATAAGGCAATTAATAACATAACGCTGTATCCAATTCCGTTCATATTCGCATATAATGGACGAATAATACCCACAAAAGGCTGATAAAGAAGCGGATTGTAGTGTATCAAATAAACTGCAAAACATGAAGCAGATAACCAATTAATTAAAGAATTAGAAAAACTAAATCGGCTAAAATAGATAACAAGCAAAACAGAAGATGCAATGACGAGTGGATTGTCATCACGAATTTGTCGTGCAGCATGCCCCCAAAAAATAAGTGAAAGCATTGATATAAGGGTCACAAACATAATCACCGACATCAAACACGTCAAAACATGTTTCTGCACAAATTGGATTGGATATTTTCGTATATAGGCTGAAGTTAAATAAATACCAGAGAATAGTATTATGCTGTATCCGTAATAATAATCGTACCAACCACTGAGCCAACTACAATAGCTCTGAAATAGGTAATACCCAATCAACACAATTTGCATATCACGTTTGCTTGCTTGGTTTATAAAAGTATTAAGAACAGGTGATGCAAGATAAAGCCCAAGGTAACCGATAACAAACCAATACCCCTCATAAAACCCCATGCAACATCCCACGCCTCTAAGGTTAAAATCACTTACACCGGCAACTATAGCCAAGAAATAGACAGACCACAGAGTAAATAACACCGTAAAAATGAAATTAACTAGACCGCGTGTACTAAACTTAATGCCGAACCAACCAGAAATTGCAATAAAAATACCAACCCCGGTAGTCGCTACACAAGTTTGAAAGACATTAAAAAAAGAAGAGATCGGTTGGCTGGCGAGCATATCAGTACATGGGAGTTTTTGGAGAGGAATATGTGAATGGCCAAACATAATCATTAGCATAGCTAAGATACGTAGTAATTCTATGTTTGACTGTCGTTTTTTTCTAATAACAAACATTGTACTATCTATAAAATTTGTCTACATCATAATAGCGATCGTACTCGTAATCTTGATAAATCCATTCTGCAGCAGTATGACCTGGAGTCAGAAACGTTTTATAGGGGCACATATTGAAAGACCAAGCATCCATAACCCTGTAAAAGAGGAAAAACGCAACAACCAGCATCATAGTACCGTGAGAAAAAAGGCGGTTCCCGTTGATACAGACATTTGACATGGTACAGAAAACGCCAATCATAAAGAACCAACTCAGCCGCCCTCCGTTCTCCGAGCGCACAAACACCAACAGAATAGCACAGAATATGAGGGCAATGTTAAGCATCATCACGCCCGTATTGTCATCCTCCGAAATCTTACGGTAGTTAGACAAAATGGCAAAAAGAAAGAAACCGGCTTCTATCAGATAAGCCCAGCGGAAACCGGCATCTGCTTCATAATTACTGGTTATTCTGTCAGCATCCACTTCACCGTAGGCAGAGAAGATGGCCTGAGGTATTGGCGACAAGCCAATGACCAGGGCTACAGCCATTAAAACGATGACCTGCTTCGGCGTGAACTTCCTAAAAGGCATGAAGTAGAGAGGCAGGAACACGATGGCAGAGTTATGGAACGAGAAGGCAATAAACCAAATTAACAAGAACAGCTTCAGGTTGCGTTTGATGATATACTCTACTGACAGCCACACGATAGCAGCCCCCATCACCTGACGCAGGTAGGTAAAGGTGAAGAAGAACCACAGTCCCATAAACATCACCACGGCAAACGGTGCGTTGTCAACATACCGCCTGAACGACTGTATCAGCAGCACGTAAATCACCATCGTTGCTATAAAGATAAAGATATAGCGATTACCTGTAATGTACGTCAGCAGGGCGCAGAACGTGCCATAGCCAAACTCACTGCCGTAGAACGCGAATGACGGTGTCAGCCACGGACTTCTTCCTAACTTTGTGTTGTCAGCCATCGCATCATACAACTCACCATAGATATACCGATCATAGCCGCCTAACATGTCGCCTAAGCCCACGAAGACGCCAAGGGCTAACAGGAAGAACGTGACAGCCGCCATCTGCTTCTCCCTACTCGAGTTCAGAGTGGCATACAGAACCACCACACTCAAAAAGAACCATGCTAAATATATAATCATTCTAACGATAACTTTAACGTTAACGGGAAATATTTTATGAATCCCTGCTCCACCTCGCGGTTGGGAAATCCCATCCTGTAGACTTGAAACTCCTCGTCGTAGCCCTTGATAGTCAGGTAGCCGCTCTGATAGAGCAGCGGCAGCGGATTCTCGTCCATAATGTCTATAGAGTTCAGCGTGTCGGCGGTGAGTTCCTCGCGTGTCATCTCTTCAAGGGGGTAGTTGGTCTTCTTAAGCTGATGGACGAGGAACGATGGTGTGCCTGTCTCAAACCAGTAGTCGCGGAACTGCTAGCTCGACAACGTATTCAAAACACTGAACGGGTTATACATGCCTGGAGCCCCGATGTCGAAGTGGTAGCCGTCGGAGTCGCGCTGTAGTCTTCCAAGAAAGCCTCCATGGTAGAAAGCAGCAGCGACTTGCCGAACCTGCGCGGCCGGCTGAGGAAATAGTATTTCCCTTCTGACAGCATCTTATACATCAGCGCCGTCTTGTCAACGTAGGCATAGCCTCCACGTCTCACCTCTCCAAAATTCTGTATTCCTATAGGATATTTCATAATTGTCCCAATTGGCCTGCAAAGATACGATATTTTTTTTGAATCGCAAAAAAATAAATGCAAAAGTGACTTAGTTTCCAAATAATTCCTTTGCAATCCTCTTTCTGTCATGCCACTTCAGCACCTCCTGTTGTCCCAATGCCGCCATCCGTTCATACTTCCCAAAGATCCCGTTAAAGTTCCCGTTATCGTTATCGTTATCGTTTACGTTATCGTTTACGTTCCCGTTATCGTTCCCGTTAAAGTTCCCGTTAACAATATCCACGAGCACCTCAATCACCTCCTGCGGCTTCTCATACACGATACACGACTCACCATGCTTAACTGCAATGTTCTCCATAGCGTAGGGCGTGCCAATCACCAGCAGCCCGTTGGCCAGGGCATCCAGCACCTTCCCTTTCGTTCCCGTGCCAATAGCTATCGGCGTTATCTGAATATCATGTTTGCAGATCTCCTCGATATAGTCTGGTGCAAACTTGATATGCTCCACCTCATACCCCGCCTGCCTCATACGCTCCACATGCTTCTCCCATCCCTTCCCTAAGAATGTGATGGAATAATGTTCCTGTAAGAAGCCTCTACAATAGCTTTCGTTTTCGTAGTGAAACGTTTCGTCTTCGTAGCGACAGATGAACTCTATTAGTTCATCAGCGCTTTGTTTCATATAGTAGTTATACTGCCCCGCTATCAGCACCTTAATCTTAGGCTGATGAAACTTTCTCTCCTCTCTCCTCTCTCCTCTCTCCTCTTTTACTTCGTAGTGAGGATGCCTCAAAAACTTCGCCTTTACCTTCGGATTAATCTGCTGTAGATGCTTCACATCCTCCTCGCCCACAGCATAATACGTGAAGTTCTCATCCGTACAGAACTCCCGTTCCATCCTGGCGTACTTACGGTACATCAGTGCACACTTCCAGTAGTCGATGGCGTTGTTCATCACAAACCGCCGTCCCATCATCCTGTAGTAGTACAGCGACTCCGTGTCCGGTCCTATCTGTATCCTCTGGAATCTAGGGAACTGTTTAACGATTCGTGACAGTTCTTCCCCCATCACCCAAATAAGGTCCGGCTTCTGGACTTTTATCTCATTCACCGTCTGTTGCGGTAGAGTGATATAATTGCCAAACGGATATTTCAGGAACACTCGCAGAAACAGCAGATGTAACTTAAACATCCACCGATACCAAGTGGGAAGTGGAATCACATGAATAGTTGCTCCCAGTTCTTTCTCCACCTCCGAAATCTTCTCATCACTCAACCCATTATTATTAAAGGTGTAGATTGCAAATTGGTTTTCGTTTTCGTTTTCGTTTTCGTTTTCGTTCCCGTTTTCGTTCCCGTTAGGGTTATAGTTTTCGTTAGGGTTTTCGTTTTCGTACGAAGTTATCCTTCGTCCTTTAATTAAATGATACGGCAACGCCGATGTACCCCGAATATTCTCAGAGGCTGGTGTGACAAAAGTTGTCAGTGCAATTCTCATCCTAGCCTAAATTAATTGTTTAATCCCAAATGATACTTAGTGAAATTTTTAACCATCAAAAGGAGCGCAACCGTCTTATACAACCACTGCCATTTGATATTAAGCATAAGCCACTCCTGAAGGTTCATCTTGTAACTAGATTGGCTGATATCATCTTTCAGTTGTTTAAGGAAAGGATGATTTTTGTCACAAATGCTTTGGGGCTCAGAAAAAGCCACACCAGTCAAACCATTTAAACGGCTAAATACTGTTTCTTTCAAAAACTTTTCCTTTGCCCATTCTGGCATCGATGCAGCACGAACGTTGTGAAACAACTCTTCATGAGCCAATGATGCTTTCTTTCGATGAGAAACACTCAAAGTATTCCTGCGGAAATTATATACCTTCTTAAAGACTAAATGAGGCGCTTGCTCTATACGGAACATCAGGCGGATATTCATAATCATATCCTCTTCCCCGTCAATCTCACGAGGAAATTCAAAGATATCATCTGTTAGAATACTCTTTCTATATAGTTTAGCCCAAGGTGTCGGAGGAAAGCGTTTTGAAGTAATGGCGTTCTCCCGACACTCATCAAGTGTCAGTTCTTCCTTGTGAACTGGTTCATCAGGAAAGCCGATAACGATATCCGTTCCTTCATGTCTTTCCCACATATTCAGCAGTGCATCCTTTGGCATTGAGTCATCTTGATCAGAAAATGCAATCCACTCCCCCTGAGACGCCCTTACTCCATAACGACGCGTCTGATTGATGCCTTCATTCTCTTTATGATACACATGGACATTATCATACATAGCAGCATACTCATTGCAAATCGCTCCAGAGGAATCCTTGCTGCCGTCATCCACCATCACTATCTCAATATCCTTGAAAGTCTGTGCTAATATACTATCCACACACTCCCGAAGGTACTTCTCTCCGTTGTAAATGGGTATTACTACAGAAATCTTATAATCATTCATCTTTAACCTTTGTAATAGTTACACTGCCTACTAGACTACCTAGACTACCACCAGATCACAAAATGGAAATTCTTGCAATATTTTCGATGAACCAATATGGTTCTAAATTATATGGTGTCATTCAATAAATTGTCAATTCAGAGAATCACATATGATTCTTTTTATCACAATAAAACAATTTTGAAGATATTTATCTCTCTTACCCATTATATTTATTATTTATCCATTTTTTTAACTTATAAATCTCTGCTCTAAATTTTCCTCGTATTAAACTTTTGACAGTAAGCCATAATCCTTCTTTATAATCTGCCGGTAGAACAAATCCTGATGCACATTGAGGTAAAAAAAAGTTCCATTTTTTATGAAATCGAATGCTATTCATGTAAAAAGTCTTATTGAAGTTTGCAACAGAAAAATGCTGGATGTATAATCCCTTCACTATTCCAATCCTAAAGCCTGAATGTAAGACTTGCATTGACATATCCAAATCATAATAGTGGAATCCCGGATATGTCTCATCGTCCCATTTTACTTTGCCACTATCAAACAGTTCTTTTCTTATACACATCCAAAGACCATCTATAGTAACAACATCTGTACCGTAAATGTCTTTTCGCCATTCAAGGAGATTGGATGATTTGTCTATAAATTGTCCCGTATTGTACCCAGAACTATAATATGTTAGAGCATATTTTCCAATGTAATAACCACCCAACACTCCCAACATCCCCATGTTTTGATTATTAAATTCTTTGATAACATACCCCCCCCCAGTTATTAGTCAAATATAGGATATCTTCATGCATAAAGCATAAGTATTGAAATTTAGCTTTCCTGACGCCCACATTATATGCTTGAAATATACTGTATTCATTCTTTGAGTTATTAACTACGATAATCTCGTATTTATAGCTGCCGATAGTCAACGAGATATTTTTCTTTAGTTCATCACATATGTCGTTATTGCGAGAACAAATAATTAATGAAAACATAAAAAATTCGATTAAATATCAATTATTTCAATCCGAGAATACACTCCAATTCATTCTATTCTGTTCAGAATTCAGTATATAAATAACCTCTTTCACTCAAAAAATTTTTCATCAGATTCATACGGCTATCCCATGGACCTCGGGATATGGCAGTAGAATAGTTTTTATCGACTAAATCTTGATATGAAGTAACATTATTGAGTATATCCAATAATTGATTTTCGGGATCCTCCCAATCAACATCAATAATAGGATTATATCCAACCAAGTCTATCAGTTCTTTTGGGGCCCGTCCAACCATCAAGCAACCACTCAACATAGCTTCCCAATATCTTTGTGTCAAAGTTTCTACATTACCTCCTCTAAATGGATTTGTATCACATTGTGGGAAGCAAATCATAATTTTATACTTTGGTAGTTCCGTATATAAGGTCTCATTATTTTGAAATGTCAATTTTGCTTGGTTTAGAGTTCCATCAGGATTAATATTACTTGTAGTCCAACCATCAAGAATACCATCCTCATGCATTTTCTCTATGACAGCATGATATTTCTTCATTTGTCTACCCATTTCCAAAATGTTGTAAGGGCGCTCGGCCAACGGGGTGCCTTTATGATAATGCGTAATATTAACACCTTCGGGTATCCATATAGCCTTAACTCCAGGCATTTCCTCATTAATCATATTAGCAACAGACCGCGCTGTTACCATCACCGTCTTTACACCAAACCGTTGAAAATCACGCTGCATCTGTAACCATGTTGAGGGCCACACATCCCATAACATAGGTATTAACTCATATTTGAAATAATATGGGAAATAATTGTCTGCAATCGTAATACCGTTTGCAGTAACAATAAGGGCTTTTTTCTTTTTTAATGAAAGATTATATTTTAGCATGACATCATATAAAAGCAGCAATAACCTCCTGATTACCGACCTTATATGCAATTTATAGGTGGGTAAAATGTCAGGGACGGTCTTAAATCCACTTCTTTGACACTCATCAACAAAATCGTGCATGAAGAATTGGAACTCATCCTTTCGTCGCTTTCTGCTCTTCATGTAAACATTCATAATATTATTATTAATTTACGTATAATTGATTTCAAAAAATATCAAAAAGAACATTCTGTAGAAAAACAACTTTATGACGAGAACCATTATGTTAAAAATGCACAAAGAAGTTTATCGTCCGCCTTATAACCCACTCATTATTAAAAAATGGTTTCAAAAAAAAATTCTTCCAAGATAGTGTAGAACCTTTAATGGGATAAATATTTAAATTCTTTGCAATATCTAATAATTTTATTTTATTATAGTAATCTATGTCTTTGTCAAAAATTATTTGGTAAAGACAGGAAATAACCATTGAATTTCCGTGTTTAGTATAGAAATCTTTAAGTAAGTAGCCACATTTATCATGATTGGAGAAATCTCTAATATGACGAACAATAGTCATGTCATCAGATATGAGTTTAATCTTGCGTTGTTTATTTGGTTTACGGGTAGAAGAACCAGAAACAAATCTATAATAATATCCGATTATGTCGGTAAACATTATTCTATTCGCATAAGCATACATTCTTAGATTGAAATCTACATCCTGATGAAATATTCCTGGATAAAATCTTAAATGATATTTCTCTATCATTTCGCGTGAATAAAGATTCAACCATACTGCTCCAATATCAGCCCCGTTTTTAATGGCATATCTGCCATCAAATACTTGGCTTGTTTCAAATGGCTGAATGGCACCTAAGTGTTCATTACCAAATTCATCCGTATACTTGATTCGGAAGGCACAAACATCCAACATATTCTCCTCAGCGATAGATATTATCTGAGATAATACGTTGGGAAACAACATGTCATCAGAATCGACAAAAATGACATATCTTCCTTTTGCAAAATCAAGACCTTTATTGCGAGCTACACTTTGGCCTTGATTGTTTTGATTTTCAACATGTATATTCGGGTATTTTGTCAAAAACTTATCAATAATTTCATTACTACAATCCGTAGAGCCATCATTTATCAAAATTATTTCATATTCATCAAGAGACATATCTTGATTAACCAGGGAGTATAGGCAATCATATAAAAATCTCTCTGCATTATAAATTGGCACAATAATGCTTAACAAACACTTTTTGGACATAAAAAAATAGTCAAAATTTTTATCGTTGAGCTAATTTAATTCGTTTGCCCATCATCAATTTTAATTCATCCGAAAAGTACATGTGGTTAACAGCGGCACTAGTCAGCGTTATCTCACCAAAATAGATTTTGCCATCAATATTATAAAAATCCACGCGTGCCTCAGGAAAACCGTTTGATAATTTCTCAGCACAAATAATCATTTGTTTTAAGTTCTTTGGTTCGGGGACATTTTTGAAATTTTGGTGACTATAATCTGGTGAAAGATATTCTCTTCGCGGTGCCCAGGGATTTAGGCTGTATAAATCGTAAACCACAGAAAAATGGCCATCAGCTTCGCGATGCCTATCGTAGCAAATAAATCCAAGATAAGCTTCACCGTTAAGACACCATATTTTATAGTCAATCAGTGAAGAAGAATCAAAGTTTCTACAATTACTGTCATCCAGGTATTTTTCAGCCATAATCCTAGGCTTTATTTTTGTGTAATGTGGTTCAAATGTACTGTATCCGAGCTGTTTTTTTTGGAATACCAACAATTTATTTTTAAGAGCATTCAAATCCTCATTACTTTTATCCTTTATTACAAATGTGCTACCACAATCATGTGTACATCTAATTACAAATTGATTTGGGAGTTTTTCAAAGTCAATGTCTCCAACGTTATCCCATATTCCATAGCATGGGACCAAATAATCTTGGCCAATGGTTTTCTCCACATATTTCCTTACCTCCCATTTATCAGCCAATTGAGTCCATTTCGTTGTATCTGTATTTATTTGCAGCCAAGTAATCTTTTCGTCAAGTGTTTGTGGATTATTCCATGGGAAAGATTTGTTGTGTATTGCTCGCCACTTAATTTCTACAGCCAGACGTGGATAATTTCTAACTATTACCTTGTATAGCCCACTCTTTACAAGTTCAGAATATAACTTATTATGAATGAGTGTGGGTAATTTTTTAAAACTGTATTCCATAAAAAACTGATTGTTAAAAATTTGTAAATATCTAAGCGAAATCATCTATTGCGTTCTTCAAAGCTTTTATGAAACCTTTACCGTGAGTTAAGTCCGGTTCCATATAGTTTCCTTCCGCCCATTCATTCCAGGATTTAAGAATAACAATTTTTTTCTCTTCTGGTTTGTCTTTAATTGCAGAAAGGGCCTCTTTTACATGTTCGTAAAATAAAGCGGGCGTTGAATTATAAAATATTATGCTAGCCTTATTACTACTACGAGGACTATGGTCCCATTGAGGTAAGATTTCCGGGATAACTTCTATTCTTTTTTCATTATCTGTAATGAAATGATGATATGCCTTGAAATAGTCTGTTGCACCTCTTGGCTTCCTAGTTACCAATTGCTTCGTCATTCTCATAAATCGTGAATAGATTTTTTGTAATATACCCATACCGTCATATTCTTCATACCATAATGAGGATGCTCTGTTATAGACAACAGCATCATACCCCAACTCCAAATAATCATTTACATCTTTGAGCGTGTCGTAAGAATTAGCTACAATATATAAATCAGGAAAGCCTGCCTCTTTTGCCCATTTACGGAATAAGTCGATATATAATCGTGGCAATGTACTAACCTCGTAAATCAGGAAAAAAGGTTTCCCTTCAACTTTAACATAGCGTTTATCCCGGAACGCTTTTAAGAGAAAGTTGAAATGTAAACGTGCATCCTCTTCACCTGGGTAGGTTTGTTCAATAAGGATTTTGTCCTTTGAAATGTCTTTATTCCACCCCTTCGCCCTCCATGAATGATTAGCCCAGCCAAGACAAAATGGAAAATCTGGTTGTCCTGTTTCTAACACTTCATTGAATACACGTTCTAACAGTCGCTTACCATTGCCAAACCAATAATGCCAATAACAAAATGCAGTAACTCCTGCTTCTCGTGCAAGAGCGGCCTGTTGCTCTCGAACTTCTGGTAACCGCAAGTCATAATAACCTAAGTCTGCTGGCACTCTCGGCTGATTATGTCCTTTCCAAAGTGGTTTGGCTTTACCAACATTTGTCCACTCTGTAAACCCCTTCCCCCACCATTTGTCATTTTCTGGTATAGGATGGAACTGAGGTAAATAAAATGCAATTATTGTAGGTTTCATAATAATCAGTTATGTGAATATTTTACTATCAGTAGTTTTAATAAAGTCAAGGGGATAAATATCCAGAGACATCTGTTTTGCTTTACAATGTTGCGATATTGTTCCTTAAATGCTTGGTTGTCTTGAAGTATGCATACTGTAGCTATATATTTTTTTATTTGGTAAGTAAATCTTTTCTTTTCAATGGGAATTCGCCCACTACACAATCCGTCATATACCCATATTTTTGTCTCATTAAACATTTTGTTAATCATGTTCCGACGAGTAGCCATAGCACCATTTGGGTTTTTTCTGTAAGCAGACATCCTTTCAGGGAAATAAGCACAATAACCGCATATACTAGCAGTCAAAAACAATGTATAATCATGTGCAAATGACAACCCTTGATACCATGGCTGGTCAAAAATGTCACGTCTGAAAATCGTAGTGCATGTTAGAATGAAATTTGTTTCCAGTAGCATAGGCAGTATGTCTCCAGACCGGGAACGTTGCATCATTCGCTCATAATTTTCTCTCTCAATAATGTCACCTTCCTGGTTTACAGTCTGAAAAGCTGTATATACCATTGAATAATTATTGTGACTTTCAAGGAATTCAACTTGGCGTTGGAGCTTGTCATTCACAATCCAGTAGTCATCCCCTTCACACAAAGCAATATATTTAGCATTGTTATATTTGTTGTAATATGGCGACTTGCTTCGGTTTATACTATAGTGATTGCTCTTAAGTAAATAGACTGCGAAGTAGCAGTTAATATTTATTCGATGACGGGCAAAAAGATGTAGATAATCTTCAGTTTCACTGCAGATAGAGTCTTCCATGATAAAAAAATCTTGAAGATAGTTGCGTATTACGTTTTGTGCACCATCAGTTGATGCATCGTCTACAATTATTGCGACAAAAGGGAACTTCGTTTGTTGCTTGCAAAACCCATGCATGGCATTTTCAATATAAAGGGAATGGTTATATGTTGCACAGTTTATGCATACTTTCCACATTTGTTGGATCTGTTGGGCATTATCTTTCATACTAACAGTTTTTTTATATGTTGACGGCAGGTAATCATAAGTGGACCTAAAAAGTTGAAAAGCCAGGGACGTATTGTATACTCCCACACAAAAGAATAAAGATAATTATACCAGCTCGTAGAAAAATAGTATGGTTTTGACTTCATATCAAGGAATTTACATAGTTCTGGTGTCACCCACAAGAAAAATGGACCTGTCCAGGGTTGTTGCTTTCGGATAGAACGATGTGCATCTATGTATATGATTTTTAAAAGATGCATCTTGTTTATAGCTTGTTGATAGCCATTGACATAATTGGCTTTGTTTAATAAAACAACTTGGGTATTGTCATTACAAAAAAGAATGTTATGTGAAACAGAGCCTACGGTTGTTACTATTCTAGTACAATTTTTCATAAGTGCGACTTGTTCTCTGAAATTAAGCCGTTCCGGACTTATTACTTTGTAACCTCTTTTTTCAAATTCACTTTCAATGAGTTTCTCATTATAGTCTTTGTTGTCATGTATGTAACTACGAGTGAGATATATACTGTTATATAAGAATGTGGAATGACAATTGCACTTGATTCTTTCAATGATAGAAAGAAAATCAGATGTAAAATATCGCATACCACCCTTTAGGATCAACGAGTTGTCTGGGACAATAACATTTTTGTATTGTGTTATTTGGGTTATGTTTTCGAACCGGCTAAAGTCTAAACCTATTGTTGATATGATATCTTTCACATAATTGGCCGCAATATTATCTCGAGACAAGCAGATGTAAACAATATCAACCCCCAAAGTGTTATTTAACAATTGTAAACCTTCATCTGTAAATAAAAACCATAACTTTTTTATATTGTCTGTTATTGCATGTCCGTAGATGTTTATCCATGAACCTAAAAAAACAGCGGTCTTTTCTGATATAATAACGTCTTCTTTTTTGTAAGAGTATGAGCCGTCGTAATACTCCTCATGCAAGGCGGTGTTTTCTATGAACACCCCATTTTTAGTAATAACGCCACCTGACAGAGTGCTTGTGCTACGATTATGCGGTAATATAGTAGCATTGTCATAAATGCGGTAGGATAATCGTTCTGTGAGAAAATGTGATCGTTTTTCATCAGCTAACAATAAGTTTAGAACATCTTTTGACTTAATATAATAATTATACTCAGACATTTTTTTGATAATTTATTCAATTATTTTTTTAATTTCTGATGCGATAATCCTTGAATAAAGTTTTGCACCTTCCTGGTTGAGATGATTTCCATTGCTGAACAAATCGCTGTGATGAGTAAAAACAGTATCGCATAGATGATTTAATAGAGGAATATCATAATGATTACACATTTTTTTGATCGGTTCATACATGTCATCATTAGTCTTTCCATATTCTGGAGATATAGCGAATGCCATGCGTATACTATCCTTGTTCTCAGTTATAAACAAATCAAGGAGACGAAGTTTCTCCCTATCATAATTATATACTTTGTGAGTATTATCTACACAAGGATTTCCACCCATTATTTTTGTGTTTAATAAATAAAAGCCCTTCCTGTACCAGTTTGTCGTACGGATGTTGTCTAAAAGCATTTGAAATACAACAGAGTTGTATCGGTACATATTTGACCACATTTTATACCGTGAACTGGCATCGTAACGGGAAAACATGGTGTCTACGCACTCTGTGCCGTATAAACTTTTTAAAGTTTTTAGCTCATCTATGTTACTATATTTTGGGTTGTCAAGCAAATCGAAGTTATAAATGTCGTAAATAATTATTTTAGGTGTGTAACGTTGTTTCATGAGATTTAATTTTGGATAAAAGCAGACAATGCCCGTTTTATCCTCTCCACAATCATATACCCCCATTTTTAGTGAGTCTTCTAAAATTTGTGTGTTATAGTGATTTGTGGACCTGGATGAGCCAAAAACCAATACATCATCACAACATATATTATTAATATGATATATACGTTTTGTGTTGCCACCAATAGCATGAGCCTCTCCATAACGGAGAAGTAGACCCATACAAATGTCAAAAGATATAAAAGCAAAAAGGAATAATGATATCTGTAAAAGGAAATGTTTCATATTGCTCAAAAATTAATGTATATAAATTGAGAAGTGTCTAAAACACCCATTAATAGTATACAAGACAGAAGTATAATATAAGTTGCCCACCGGACCAATTTGTATGGGCTATGAAATGCATCCAGATACTTAATCTTATACTCGTCCGCAATGTCTTTCGTCGTAACCGCAGCAATACCAAATGCCATGTAAAAGAGAGCTTCTGAGGTGAAGTTTAATGTTGTATTACTGTTGGTGAAAATGCAAAGAATTTGATTCCATGCCCTTTCAAAAGATGACTGACGGAAAAATATCCAGGCAAAAGACACCAAAAAGAAGTTAATGATTATCCTTATCATCTTTTTTACTCCGTGATGGCTCTTATTATTTAATCCCGTCATTTTTTCAAATATTTGGAAGAGGCCATGTAATCCACCCCAAGCGACGAACGTCCAGTTAGCTCCATGCCAGAGACCACTTATAAGAAAAGTCGTCAAGATATTAAGATAATTTCTCTGTTTGCTACACCTGTTTCCGCCAAGAGGTATGTAAATATAGTCTCTAAGCCATACAGACAAAGAAATATGCCAACGATGCCAAAATTCTGTAATGCTCTGAGATAGATAAGGCCGATTAAAGTTATTAATCAACTCAAAGCCCAGAAGTTCACCTACACCTACTGCCATAAACGAGTAACCAGCGAAGTCGGAATAAATCTGGAACGAATAAAATACGGCCACCATAAAGTTCATCAATCCTGACTCATATTGAAGAGTCCCGTTGAAAGAATCTATAGAACAACCTATCCGGTCTGCCACAACAACTTTTAAAAACATACCCCATAGCAACCAACGCAAACCTTGAACCGCTTTAGAATAATTGAATACCCTATTTTTCTTAATCTGTGGTAATAGACAGGATGCCTTGCTGATAGGACCAGACGCTATTTGAGGAAAGAACGATACAAATAACATATAGTGCCACCAATTATGTTCAGCCTTTATTCTTTGTAGATAAACATCAGCCAAATATCCCACAGCTTGAAGCGTAAAAAATGATATACCCAACGGCAATGCCAGATTCAATCCTGGCAGTCCAACAGAAAGACCTATTAGACCAAGAATACTTGCTAATGATGCTGATAAGAAATCAAAATATTTAAATATCAATAGAGGTAATAATGCCAGAACGATTCCCGTTAGCAAAATATGCTTCTTATTCAAGGTTGAACTACTTTTCTCGATGAACAGAGCTGCTATATAAGTTACTATCGTGATACCTAAAAGAAAAAGCGCATAAACCGGCTGCCATTTTATATAAATTGCATACGAAATAGCCAATAGTAAAAAGTTCCCAATTTGCGGGTATTTCTCAACAATGTTCTTACTTCCCGTTACAAGATAATATACACAAAAAATGATTGGAAAAAGCCAAAGAAAGTCAAATGAGTTGAAAATCATAAAGAATCAGAATATAATGTATTAACCAACAAAAACATTATTTACATACCTACCATCCATTTTTGTTTTGGGGATCTGAAAATCAAGTCACATACCCAAAGAAACAAACATAATAAAAGAAAGCCGAAAAAGTAAAGCGTTTCTCCGCTTACAATGCTATTCACTTCATAAATCTTTATACATTTAATTAAAGGCCAATGACAGACATAGTAAATCATGGAAAACTTGCCTATGTGTGTGAGCAATGGTATTGGTTTGTTTGCAAACTTCTTAAACATCAAATTGAACAACAAAATTCCAGAGGAAAAGTAAACAACACTTATAATATAGTTACCATATAGCATGTTTTTATAAAAATCAATGCTAGATGGAAAAAAGAAATGAAAAACATATATAAAAGTGATTACGTATAGTAAAAATCGGGAAATATTGGCATTTCTTAAACAATGTCCCATTGCATAAAACACCATACCCAGAAAAACATTACCAATATAATATGGAATATGAAAAGGAGAAGACATTTTGTAACTATAATAATTCATTATTATTGATAGTAATACAAAAACGACCATAATTGCAACATCATTTATTTTCTTTTTGTGTAATAAAATGTATATGACTTTCACAAAATATAATGATGGCAAAAACCACAAAGCCTGATTCCAAGAAACTGCCTCATCATAAACTATTTGGATTGGAATTAATCGGAAGAAAGTAACAAGATTATTATCAATAATCATGCTTATTACAAAACCAATCATCAGTGATAATAGTGAAAAAATGAAGTATGGAATCATTAAGTGTTTAAAACTCCTCCTTATCAAATCACTGATGTCACGATTCTTGAAAAACATTCCACTTTTAAAAAAAAACCAACCCATAAAGAAATGAAAGGCTAAGCATATATAACGAAAAAACTCATTGTCGTCAAGTGAACAAGCACCCTTCAAATGATAAACAAAAATCATATAAAGGATTAGAACCCCACCTAAATTATATATATATATCATCTGAAAAGTTTGTTTTTTCATTTTCTCACAATTCTTTCTATAAGTGTTACAATCCCCTTTGTGCTGGTATGAAGGTAAAAGGCATTAATAATAATATGTTTTGAAAGAAATGGACATGACGAGAGTTGTAGACTCTAAGTATTTTTTATCATGTAAATAGATTTTCTATTGGACTCTCCACATTTTTCAAATCCTTGTTTAAGATATGCTTTCTGTGCCCTGATGTTATCGTTAGCTACTTCGAGTTTTATTTCATTGAAACCTATGGGACGGATGTGTGAAGTGATTTCTTGAAGCATAAGCGAAAAAATATCTTTGCCACGCAATTCCCGGTTAACATATACGTGTGGAATAAAGGCAACACCTGTTTCTGGGTTGTTGGCATAAAATGCTATGATGCCAACAAGTTTGTTGGCATCATCCCGGCAAGTACAAAATTCAGCATACTCATGCCATTTCTTAGCAAGCATATTAAGGCGCAGCTCGTCCTTTAAGTCAGGAAATGCATCATCTGCTTGTTTATGCAAAAAAACTTTTAATTCGTCAAGTTGAAGTTGCTCTATAGTGATTGTCATCTTAGTCCACCTTTATATGAACATACTTATCCATATTCTCAATGATGTGGTTCATCTGCTCAGCATTGTCGTACTTCAACACCAGTTCACCAACGCAGTCCTGGGCATCACGGTATTTGTGAACGGGATTGCCAACCTTAATATCTGTGACAAAGTCAACAACATGATTCTTTTTGAAGTCCTCGTCATATTCAATACCGGAATACTTCCCGGTTTCGTTGGCATGAGCCATATAGTTGGACCAGTACCCCTTTACCGGGGCCATCTTCAAATCTGAGCAATCCTCGCCAAGAGCAGCCTTGATAACGTATGGTACCATATCAACACCTGTTGCCAAGGCCGTAATCTGAGGTATCAAGCTGCCGCCGCTACGGGCACCTAGCTCCAAGATATAGACCTTTCCATCAGTACCATAAATAGCTTCAACATTGTAAGCGGTTGACTTCATACCAAGGCTAGTTATCAGTCTCTGTAAGTCTGCAACCAATGTGTCGATAACCTCCTGTGGCATGACTGTTGGCCAACATTCACCCAATGGCGCAAAATCTTTATCAACCTTGGTGCTATAGAACTCATTACCTAAGCAATGGAAGACCAGTTTGCCATCAACAGAGAAGGCATCGCCAGAAATCTGAGGACCATTCTTCACAATGAATTCTTCAATCAAGAATATCTTATCGCGGGAATATGAGAGCGCATCCTCGACAAATGCCTTCAATTGTGACATGTCGGTCATCTTATTGATACCCTTGCTACCCGATGAATCTACGGGCTTCACCATAACAGGCAGATGGAAGTTGTCGATGTCAGCCTCAGCCTCTTCAAAGGTTTTATAACTCTTTGCCTTGGGGACATTAAATCCATGCTCCGTAAGGTACTGCCTAAAAAGATGCTTCTTGCTCAGAATCTCTACAGACTTATACGGGCTGGTGGGTAAGCCAAGCTTCTCACTGACGTATGCAGCAGTTGGAGCAGCAGGGTCTGAGGCGTAGGCTACTATGCCATCAACCTTCAACTCTTTAGCCAAAGCCAACACAGCCTCCTTATCAGTTGTGCTGACATTATGGTATTCATGAGCGTACTGATGTCCTGGATTATCAGGAAGATAATCACAGGTAATAACATAGTAGCCCATATCTCTTGCTGCTTTGATGGCGTATGTCTGATAAATGCTGCCACCAAGCATTAATATTCTTTTTTTCATATCAAATCAAAATTTTCCTAATATCCATCGTAGATATCTTAAATTAAGCAGTTTACTACAGAGTAAACATCCTAACGATGTAAACACATATAAAATTAATAATGCGGTAATCGTGTGGTGCGTCCCCATTGCGTTTAGTTGATCTCTGAAAATCTGATAATAAGAAAACATAAACTGGAAATGCAAGCAATAAATCACAAGAGAATGCTTTCCAAATTCCTCTATGAACAAATTCTTATCGATTATTTTGGACAATTCTATCAACATAAGACTTCCACATACAGACATGAACAAATGAGGAATTATGTCAATAATAGGAACATAAGGGTCAGATGTTATGCTGGGAACTTTTCTCGATAAACTAATGTAGAAAACGAAAAAGATGAGCGTATTTATCTTTAATCCCCAACTCTTTATGTTGTTTTTTGAAATTTCATAGCCAATACCAATGTATAGCAAAAACATAAGAGCATGTTGATAAAAATAAAAATTATAGAATACAACTCCATCCCCTTTAATGTTAAAGAAGATCACACCCACCACATGTATCACAGTCAGTATGATAATTCTCAAACGATAGTCTTTTATAGCATGGAGTATTGTATAAAACATTACTTTAGTAGTAAATAATGCTGTTAAGAACCAGTTCCAATAACCAAGATTTACTATAGCAAACTTCGAGCATATTCCACTCCATTCCAAGCTGGAGAATGTACCAGTAAAAATATATCTAACCAATATTCTTACGAAAAGCAAAGTTACTGCCGGCATCAGAAGTGCTTTGGCATTGGAAATTAAAAATGACTTGAAATCTCTATTATAGTTTGAACACATTCCTGCAATTACAAAGAAAGCAGGCATGAAAAATGGTTTAAAGAATCTGGTTTCTGGAATAAAATCTATAACGGAATTATGGACCCCAGATGCTACAGCAAGATTCCCTGTATGATTATAAATAACCATCAGAATTAATATTCCTTTTGCAACATCTATGTAATTTAGACGCTGTTTTATGGAAACTGGGGGGGGTTATTCATATTTACAAGCTATTTACAAATTCGGTGATTCTACACACTCCTTCCTTGATCTTCTCAATGTCGAGCGTAAAGGCAATACGAATATAATGATTACAGCACTGGCCATAGGTTACGCCAGGTACTGCTGCCACATGAGCACCACGAAGCAGTGCATAGCAGAAATCGATGGAATCCATTCCTGTCTTCGAAATGTCAACCATCATATAGAAGGTGGCTTCTGTTGCCTTCACATTAAACTTCTCAATCTTGCTTAGGCCTTCAAAAAGTGCATCTCTGCGCTCTGTGAAGATCTTTACCATATTCTTTGAATAATCCTCTTCACCACTGAGAGCCTTGATGGCAGCATATTGCGAGGGTAATGGCGCGCAAGCACAAACATTCTCCTGCAGTTTGGTCATGGCAGCAATAATCTCCTCAGGTGCCAGTACATAACCAATACGATAGCCTGTCATGCAGAACTCCTTTGAGAGAGAGTTTATCAGAATCGTTCGCTCACGCATACCATCGATAGCCACAATGCTCTTGAAAGGAACATCATCGTAAATCAGGCACTTGTAAACTTCGTCAGAGATTACCACCAAATCATACTTCTTAGCTAATTCAGCAATAGCTGCAATCTTATCCTGAGGAATAAGACGGCCAGAAGGATTTGATGGGGTGTTGATCATGATGGCACGGGTCTTTGGTGTGATAGCCTTCTCAATGTCAGCAACATCAAAACTCAAATCAGAATAGTTCGGACTATCTATAATGACCGGTACTGCATGACACATGCGTACCATTTGAGTATAATTGACGTAATATGGTGCAGGAATAATGACTTCATCACCTGGATTCAGCATTGTGATGAGGGATAGATATAGACCTTCCATGGCTCCTACCGTAACCATCACCTCGTAAACGGGGTCATATTTAAAGCCTTCCTTACGCTCATAGTACTTGCTGATGGTCTGACGTAATTCCAAAAGACCTGCATTCTGGGAATAGCGTGTCTTTCCTTGTTGAATAGCAGCACATGCAGCATCCTTAATAGCCTGATGAGTGTGTACATCAGGATCGCCCAATGTGAAATCTATCACATCATCGTATTTCTTTGCCTCGTTGAAGAGACTGCGTACCAATGACAGTTTGATGCTGTCGGCAACAATTGAAGTTTTAATCATATTGAATGCTTAATCGCTGGTTAGAAATTGACAATACGCACTACAGTTTTTATATGTTTGAAATAGAAATGAAACAAGTAGTAAGGACATGGTGACACCAAAATCGTAAATGTAATAATGTTGTAGATTCCAACAACATCTTTCCTGCGAAGACCATGCTGCCGATACTGCTTTTTAAGCCATTTCAGGAAGTCTTTTTTTTCTTTCTTGCTTAATGCCGATGAATAGAAGATATTTAGCATTCCACCAGTGAGACACATCATGTTTATCAAATACATGATACCTTTAGGAATAGGGTTGCCATTGTTTGCAAACCTCAGTTTTCCGTATTCCTGGAAGAGTGAAGTCATAACTGCATAGATGCTATCGCATTTAATATGGTCAGCCTTCTGATTACATATTGAAGTAGACGACTGTATATAGTTATAGGTAATTATATCTATGAAAACTACACTCTTGGCATTCAGCGCTACCTGAAGAGAAAAATAATTGTCCTCACAATATCTATGGCTATCTATACAGCGTATATGATGCTGCCTCAGGAAACTGAGCCGATACAGTTTGTTCCATACAGAAATGGGAAAAAGGCCGAACTGCGGGGTAAGGTGATTCTCTATATAGGTTGAAATCGCAAAAACTCCCTCGTATCTATATGCAGGGTATCTTTTCTCAAGAATAGTGTTTCCTTTGAAATCCGTTTTCCTAAATGAACCGCAGACCACCTCAGCCCCAGTTTCTTCCATCTTTTGGTGAAAGAGGGTTAGGGTCCCTGACTCTATCGTGTCGTCGGCATCAACGAAGAACAGACAGTCGCCACTGGCTTCGCGGATGGCTATGTTGCGTACGATATTTAACCCCAGATTCGTCTCATTGATGATATGACGTGAAGGAATGGCGGCATATTTGGCCAGAGTGTCCTCAACGATGGAGACACTCTTGTCGGTACTGTGGTCGTCAATCACCAGGACTTCAAAATCTTGATAGTCCTGCGTAAGTATCGATTCGAGACATCTGGCAATCCGGTTTTCCAGGTTGTAGCAGGGTATCGCTACGGTAATCTTCATCTACGACTTGATGATATTAACGACTCTTTCAATGTCTCCGTCCGTCAATGCGTGGTGCATAGGCAGACAGATGACTTCGTTGGCTATCTTTGTGGCTACTGGTAGATTCTCAGGAGTGGCACTGGAAAGGCCGCGGTATGTGCTGAAGGTGCTGATGAGGGGATAGAAATAGCGGCGCCCCCAGATGCCATTATCCTTCATTTTGAAGTAGAGATGATCTCTGGTCATGCCATATTCCTTAGCATCAATGAAGATGGGGAAGTAACTGTAGTTATGGCGGACACCGGGCATATCATCGAAAAAACGGATGCCAGGAACATCTCTCAAGGCCTCACGGTAGCGGTTGGCAACGTGCTGGCGTTTGGCTATAGCTTCATCTACTTGTTTCAAATTCAGGAGGCCGTAGGCGGCGCGGACTTCGTCGACCTTGGAGTTGATGCCGGGGGCAACAACCTCGGTCTCGCCGGCGAATCCGAAATTCTTGAGGTAGTCGATGCGCTGCTTGGTCTGGGCATCGTGCATGACAAGGGCACCGCCCTCAAGGGTGTTGTAGACCTTGGTGGCATGGAAGCTCAAGGTGGAAAGGTCACCGGCGTTTAGAATGCTTTCGCCGTTGACTTCGACGCCAAAGGCGTGGGCGGCATCGTAGATGACCTTGAGGCCGTACTTGTCGGCAATCTGCTGGATAGCGTCGGTATTGACGGGCTTGCCGTAGCAGTGGACGGGCATGATAGCGGTGGTCTTAGGGGTGATGGCGGCCTCTATCTTATCTGGGTCGAGACCGCAGGTGCTCTCCTCGATATCGACGAAGACGGGCTTGATGCCGTTCCACCAGAGGGCATGGGTGGTGGCGACGAAGCTGTAGGGGGTGGTGATAACCTCGCCGGTGATGCGCAGGGCCTGCAGGGCTGTAATCAGGGGGAGGGTGCCGTTGGTGAACAGGCTGATATAGGGTACTTTGAGGTAGTCAGCGAGGGCAGCCTCCAACAGCTGGTGGAAGGTGCCGTTGTTGGTGACCCACTTCTTGTCCCATATCTGTTTGAGGAGTTCGTGGAACTCATCGAGGTCGGGAAGCAGTGGGGAGGTGACGGTTATAGTTTTTTTATATTGCATTTTGATAGAATTATTCTTTGGCCTTTATTTTCTATTTATACTATCGCTCTCAATAACTAAAACATAATAGGCCATAAATTATTTGATATGTTTTATGATTCGGTTAACATGAATGAATAAGACTCTGTATAGTTTATACTTAAGTAAATAAAACAAAATGAATTCTCGTTTATTCCGTGCATAAGGTGGCAAATAATGATTAAAGACATATTTCCGTAACAACTCTGAATCAAAAATATGCCTTGTCTTTTTCAGATAATCATCATAATCTTTAATATACGGAATCGAATCATAAAATAAAGGTATAGAAAAAACGTACATCTTATAAGACAACTGCTCCGAAATAAGTCTATCGGTGTCTAGCTGGATTAACTTTTGCCATAGTTTATAATAGGCATCCCATCTGTCTGCTCTGTACTGAGTATAAGTAACCTGCTCAACGTGATGGTAATAAGTATACAATTTATCACTAATTACTGACATTGAATTAATTTTGTACAGTAATGATAAAATGATAATCTGATCCTCTCCATACCAATAACCTATACCGTGTGATAATAAGTCGCGTAGAAGTTCGCGTTTAAAAATTTTAGCCCAAAGGAATATTGGAATTCCTGTATCGTTAGTGCTCTTATCAAAAAACAAATCGTCAGCCAAAAAATCTCTTATCTGTTGTTTATTATATACACCATAATGGTTTCTCTCTGTATGAGTTACCTTGTCTTTTTGAACGTTGTAATCATAATACATACAGCACACCATGTCAACTTTTCTTGCTAGCAATTCGTTTAACATGATTTCAACATAGCGAGAGTCAATGGTGTCATCTGAATCTACAAATACGATATAATTCCCCTTTGATATATTATAACCTTCAACTCTTGCTTTCGACACTCCCTCATTCTTTTTATGAATGACAGTGATTCTAGAGTCTTTTGCAGCATATTCATCACATATTTGGCCACAATTGTCAGGACTACCATCGTCAACAAGAATGACTTCAATGTTCGTATAAGTTTGAGACAATATTGAGTCTAAGCACCCAGCAAGGTATTTCTCTACATTATATACAGGTACAATTATTGATACTTTAGGATTTGTCATATTTGATATTATTTTAAAGTGCGTATACGTAGCAAGTCATTTTTCCTCCTCAATACATCTCAGTAAGTGATAAAATTCTTTCTTTGGAAATGTGTTCATTTTTGGCTTCTCGATGATGAGGCAGATTTAAAGACTCCATCGTTCTGCTAAAGGCTTCAGGTTACCTTCGTTGACTTCCGTCTCTCTGAAAACTCATGCAAGAACGGCTTTACACTCGCCCTGAAAAAAGTTTCTCTTCATGACCAATCTCATGGTATTATTCTATGATGTTTAAGCCTACGTAGAGGATAATAGATTACCAACTATAAAATGGGTATTTATTGTCATGATTCCTCCATGCGAAGTATTTACGAAGCATTCTTCGATATATATAACCAATTTTACATGGTAAAAAAGTATCAAAACAAACAATTTTGTCTCTTAATGAAGGATACATCTTTAACATAGTCGAAGTACTTCTAATATCATTTTCCCGTATTTTTTTATATGTTTCATATAATGTGTACCCCCCAGACAACATTGTACGAGAAACACAATTTCTAAATGTACGTTGCAAATCCCAAACAATTGGGCGATATATTTTTTTGTCCTCCTGAAATTGGTACATTCCCTTCAGTACTTTAAGATAATTGTTGATTTTGCGTTCTGATTTTTTGGGGTCATTAGCTGTGATTATTGAGTTATCTCTTATAATATACAGATACGTAACACTTTTTACACCACAAATTTTTTTTGCGGTGAGTGCAAGTTGATAGCTCCATAGTTCATCTTCATGGATTAGTCCTTCTTGGAAATATAGCCCGTTCCCTCTTAGATATTCAAGACTGCTAAGTTTGTTCCAAGCCATTGGGTACCATTTTCTGTCATAATAGCTTTGCGCTATCTTCTCTTGTCCTACAATCTCGCCTGTGAAATCGATAGGTTGATAATATTCATATTTCCCTATGTTCTTATAGTTCCCAACGACAAGGTCGTAATTATTATCTTCTAAGGGTTTTGTTAGTAGTTCTACACAATCTACAGTAATCTCATCATCACTATCCAAAAAAAACACGTACTCCCCTGTAGCAGCATCCATACCTGTATTACGGGCAGCGGAGAGACCACGGTTGCAGTCGTGCTTCAAGTAGGCAAACTGTAAATCTTTACTAAGTAGTGACTGCTCAATATACTCTTGGGCCAGTTGCATACTACGGTCTGGTGAGCAGTCGTCTACGAGGATGACTTCAAGATGGCGGTATGTTTGGCGCAGCACGGAGTCAACACAACGTACAATATATGGCTCGACTTTGTAAACAGGGATAATAATGGAAACCTTTATCATCAGTGCAAAAAGAGGAAATCACAATGGGAAATATTATCAAAAGTGCTTTTGAATGAATCAATCGTGATGGCATTACTGTCAAAGTCCTTACATAAATGAAGTGGAATCTATGAATTTCAGTCCTTCCACTCCCTGCAACCATGTATGATAAAACGAAGAAGATTTTCCATAGCTATTATCAAACAGAGTAATATTTGTTTTTCCAAGTAATAAACATAGAATAGCTGCATGCATCCGGGTGGTGTATATAATCTCGTACTGGTCCACAAAATTAATAGCTGTTTTAACATTTAGTGGTCGCAGCACATGATGCCAATACAATTCTATCCATCTATGTTTCCAATCGGTCCCTAACCGACAATCGAAACGGGTCGCCCATTTTATGATTTCACTCTGATGTAAATATTCTTTACTGTTGTTCAGAAAAAGCCAGTCAGACACAATGGAATCTTTAGGAACCTCATGATAATCAATTTTATGATTTAGTTCAATATCTTCTCGTCTGATAAAGATTGTACCATTTGGTTTATTAACCCTGTTATACCTTTTCATATCCATACAAAAAGCCATATCGGGAACTAACAGCGAGGGGTTATTTGGAAAAAAATTCTGTAAGATCTCCAAAGATTTTTTATCACGTACACAAATTGTCACATTTGGATAATCAGCATAAAACGCCGCATCCTCCTGAAGACGACGTTTGTCAGAATAATAAACAGTCTGAGGCAATATGATTGTTTGATTATTAGGATACATGCGTAAAAAGTTCTTTCTGAACTTATTAGGTTCCTCCCAAGTATCTCCAAAATTACCTCCCCCATGAAATAGAATTAAATTATCAGGTTGGAGGAACTTCTCCACGGAAACAATATTACCTCCATACCATGTGCTGTACTTACATTTATATGGCATAGATTTTAGAAAATCCAATTCTCCCTGCCATATGAGTGTATCACCCAAATTGCTATGATATGGCAAATCCAATAGTAAGTAGTCGTTATTTATCAGTGGAGTTATTTCTTTGATAACAAGCGACTTGAGCTGTGCAATCTTTTCTTTTGTTTTCATTTTTACTTTTGTTAAAATTACAGAACCACCAGATCTTCTGCATAAGTAAAATGTGGTATAATATCCCCTGCAGACCTACCTAACCATCGTCCTTGTGGAATAGACTCAGCCATAACTGTCCATGAAATCACATCTTCTTCTGTTAATAATATTTTTTCACTTTTCTTCGCATGAAAATTTAAAGAATAATTCCCCCAATTAAAAAAATGTGCAGGTATCTCACAAATTTGGTGATATTCGCCTTGCTTATGCCAAGGTAGAATAGTTTCTCTACTATATGATGTTAAAATAATATCTCCACGCTCATTTTTGACATGGAATACAGTATAAAAATTTTCAATATCTTTTTTTAGCCTATATTTAAGAATAATTACTATTACATCTTGCATACTAATAGGGTCCTCATAGCTGCCATTTTTTTTCCTAATACCAATTTCTAACAGTTCAAATTCGTCTTTCTTAACTACAGGTAACATCCAACACTTATGATTCTCTGTAGCATTATCTCCTTTAAGATAATGGCCAACTACAGAGTCTACATCTCCCATTTCTTTCACCATGCCATTCTCTATAAGCACGCCATTCTTGCAAAGGCTCTTCACAGCAGCCATATTATGACTCACAAACAATACAGTCCGTCCCCCACCTTGTGAGACGCTCTTCATCTTCCCAATGGCCTTCTTCTGGAACTCGGCATCACCGACGGCGAGAACCTCATCGACAACAAGAATCTCGGGTTCCAAATGGGCGGCTATGGCGAAACCAAGGCGGACGGTCATACCACTACTATAACGCTTGACGGGGGTATCGATATAGCGTTCACAGCCGGAGAAGTCGATAATCTCGTCGAGCTTGCGGCCTATCTCCTGCTTGGTCATGCCCATAATAGCACCGTTCATGAAGATGTTCTCCCTACCGGTCATCTCGGGATGGAAACCAGTGCCAACCTCTAACAGGCTTGCGATACGGCCACGGGCCTTGATGCAGCCGGTGGTGGGGGCGGTGACACGGCTGAGGAGCTTTAACAGGGTAGATTTGCCAGCACCGTTCTTGCCGATGATGCCAACGACATCTCCCTGCTCGACCTTGAAGTTGATGTCCTTCAAAGCCCAGACATATTCGCTGCTCCCTTTACGGGAGCGGTCGTTGGTCTCGCCGATTTTCAAATAGGGATCCTCCCGACGGAGGATATTCATCGTCCACCACCTGTTCAGGTCGTGGGCGATGGTACCGGTGGAGACGAGGCCCAGGCGGTATTGTTTGCTAACGTTTTCAAATACTATTGCCGACATAATTGTTTGAATATTGATGGATGTTAAACAATGAATACTTGTCCTAAAACACCTTATTCAATAATATATCATAAAGAAAATGACTTGGTTTTATAAGCTAAAATTGCATATTTGTCATCTATTAGCAAAGTATCAACAAGAACTTTTTGGTGATAATATGAATTCATAATATTATTCATCAAAAACAATTCCTGGGACATACTCTCCTTACTCACGATAAATGGTAACCCTTCTGTATGAGAAATAAAACCTTTGTAATATTTTGAAGTATGTGGTGTTTTGTTTGGCCAACCTATTCTTACTATTTTTTTAGATATTACATTATCTGAAAGATGAAAGACATTCATGGATATAGGAATATTATTATGAAACACTACTTTATTTGAAACGCATCTGTCCATTAGCTCTTCAATTCTCTTTGTTGATGAAACCAATGACTGGTTACTTACAACTTCTGCGTACAACTTTGATGAATATGAGAATATGAAAAGTACAACGAGAGCATAAATGGGAATTTGATTACTAATTATTTTTTTATTCCTATGTACTATTACACATACAACATATAATAATGAAAAAAGGAAGCATATTGTGACCCTTTCTTTAACAAAACTCCTACTCATCATATACAAATTTGCAACAATAAAAAGTAACAATGAACAGTGAAGAATCAATAGTTCTGAATAATGCTTTCCCCTAACCAGATTAATAGTACAAAACAATATAACTAATAAAATAGATAATCCAAGCCATCCATAACATAAAAGTATATTTAAAACATTCTTTTTTAAATTTTTAAACTGTTTCTCTTTCAACATAACTGTTACTTCTTCCAAATCAGAAATACTTAAAATATTGCCATCACTAATCCAGTGTTTTGTTAAAAGCTCGTATTCATTTTCCTTTTCTTTTGAATGAAAAAAGGTGAGATTAATGTCATTGCATGATGGGTTATCATTTATAAATCCGCGGTATGAATTGTATTCCATATAAGCTTTCCAACTAGGATTCTCATTATATATAAACTGATTATATGTTTTTAGTCCATAAGAAATAACAATAATAGCCAACAATGTGTATATAGTTTTCATATAATTATTATCTCTCAATTGAATTGGGACCACAATAAGAGGTAGCAAGATCATGTAGGGTATGAATGCTGAAGAGGAACGAATAAGGAAGGCAACAACAAAAAAAACAATTGACATAAAGTATTTTGATTGTTTTAATAATATCACTGAAACTAAAGAAAGCTCCGCTGCGGTTATTGTAAAATTTGGTTGGATCAATATACATAGCTGAACAGTTATTAGTAAAATCACAGATAATTTTTCCAGATAATTACCAATCTTATACGAAATAAGATAATATAGTAAGAAATTAAATGAAATAACACCTAATCCATATTGCAGTATTGAATACCATTCTATATTTGGTATGTAATAATATAAGAAAGAAAGAAACTTACCATATATGAAATGTGTAAACACCATATAAGGTGACGGAGAATTGGTATAACAACCTGAAGCAAAAATTGCCATGAAATAATCGTCAGGAGTAGCAAAAACCACATCAACAACAAATGGAATTATAAGTAATATGGAATTGGCTACAATGATTGTAATTTTTGATGATTTTGATATCATACTAATCATACTATATGAATAAAAGAAAGTAAAAATGTCCTAATCTCATTTGTAATCTCCAGAACCTCCTCATCACGCAATTCATAGAACATCGGAAGTCTGACAAGACAATCAGCATAGCGGTCACAGTTGGGCAACGATGGAACCTCTGTTGAATGTGCCTTGTAATAATCGCTCAAGTGTAAACTGAGATAATGGAACACAGCCAGTATGCCACAATTCTTCAGATGAGTCAACAGATTCGTCCTTTCCTCTAAATTTCGACAAACAAAATAGAACATGTGGGCATTGTTGGTGGCATAGGCCGGAATGTCAGGCAATTGAATGAAGCCCTGCTCGGCCAAACACTTCAACCCCTCATGATATTTGTTCCAGATAGCTTTGCGACGGTTCTGAATCTCGCCAAGTTGCTCCAACTGGGCCAAGAGAAAAGCGGAGTTGATTTCTGAGGGAAGGAACGATGAACCAGTGTCCACCCAACCGTATTTGTTCACCATGCCACGGAAGAACTCGGCACGGTTCGTACCTTTTTCCCAGATTATCTCAGCACGTCGGATGAATCGTTCATCGTTGATGACCAACAAACCTCCTTCACCGCCAGCAGTCACATTCTTTGTCTCATGGAAAGAAAAACAGCCCAAGTGTCCGATACCACCTAAAGGTCTTCCCTTGTAATAGGAGTCTATTGCCTGTGCAGCATCCTCAACCACAAGAATGCCGCACTTGTTGGCAATTTCCATGATTCTGTCCATATCACAGGCAACACCAGCGTAATGCACGCACACGATGACCTTGGTCTTTGGGGTAATCAATGCCTCTATCTTCTCTGCATCGATATTTGGATTCGATGACATCGAATCAGCAAAGATGATTTTGCATCCTTGACGAACAAAGGCCAGGGCAGAAGACACAAATGTGTAGCTGGGTACGATGACCTCATCGCCAGGCCCCACCTCGCAGAGCAAGGCACACATCTCTAGCGCATCAGTGCAACTGGTGGTCAGCAGTGTCTTCTTAAAGCCGTATTTCTCTTCGAAGAACTGCTGGCATTTTTTTGTAAACACGCCGTTACCAGATAGCTTTCCTGTGTAAACAGCCTGATACATATAGTGGGCTTCCTTGCCCGTAAGATAAGGTTTGTTGAAGGGTATCATGATTTATTTTTTCCAGACAAGAATATTTCTATTTTATTTATTCCGCATTTTGCCTTTATCCACTCAATGAAAACCGAAATGGGAATGCAAGTAGCCAAGAGGGTAAGAACTATAATTATTGGATTGCTACTCCAACGTATGAATGAATAGAAGTATATTCCATTGATAAATGTATGGAAAAGAAAAATATTAAAACTATGTTGTCCAAGGAATGCTAACGCAATTTTAATTTTTGAAGGAAGACCTATTTCATGGTAAGCATAAATAAGGGATAAGGTAATAGCTGTATCCCATAGGATTGGTACCGACGTTTTGAAACGTAGCACTATGATGAGCAAAAGGGAGAAGCATAGAAAGCACTTCACCCAAAAACCACCCCCAGATTGAGGCTTTGCTACTGCCAGAGACATGCCACAAACAAATGCGAGATAGTAGTTGGAACAACTCCATAGACACGGAAAGCGTAAGCAGAGCTGAAATGGCAAAAGGAATACGAGTGCTATCGTGATAGGCCAAGTCTTGCGCAAAACATAGAACAGCGGATATTGAAGGTAAAGCAAGATGATGCAGCTATAGAACCACCATGTGGCATTATACCCCCATGAATGCACCATAACGGCTCTGTGTAACCCCAAGAAGTCGGCAATGGCAGGCTTCAACCACTGCTCGCCATATACAGATGAGAAAGTGCGGTCGAAAAATAATATTCCAATAGGTACAAAAATCAGATAAATCAGCCAATAATTGACCATTAGGTGAGCGAATCTATGTCGATAAAATGTCAAAAGGTTACCAAGTCCCCCTCTTTTCTCAGTACTTACAGTAAGTCCGTATCCTGATAGAAATACGAAAATGGTGACACAGAGTTTACAGAATTCTCCTAACTTTTCAAATAATGGAAAATGCTCGTCGCCCAATAGTAATTCATTATACCCTTCGCCAGTAAACCAGCAGTGGTGGCAAAGCAACAGGATGAGCGCTATTCCTTTTAAAACTTGTGTGTCGTAGAGTGATAATGATATCTTTTTCTTTGTTGTATCTTCCATCACTTCTTTATAAGTAAAACACGATAATTCCTGATATAATCATGAGAATGGCCAAGATGGTTCGTTTAGTTATCTGCTCTTTCAGAACGAGCCAAGAAAGCAAGGGAACGAAGATATATCCTAACGATTCAAGTAGTGCCAGTTCTTTCAGCTGCAATCCACGGCTCAATGCCCAGATGTTCACGACCAGCACCACGAAAAAAATGGCGTAGGAGAACAGAACCAAAGGATTGAGCATCTCGAAGATTCCCGACCGATGCTTCTTCCCGGCACTCTTCTTTAGAAGCAACTGAGAAAAAGAGCAAGAGAAGATGCCTATAAGAACAATAAGATAAACCATGGGGTATGTGATATCATTTTACTTCTTGCTAAGCAATAGCAACATGCCTGCTAATACCAAGCAGCAACCAGCAATGTTCTGTACGCTGATCTTCTCATTGAAGATGAAGTGCGCTATGCACAGGCCATAGACCAGTCCAAGGCTACGGAAGAGGTAGGCCTGATTCAGCGCAACTCTTTTCAGAGCCATCTGCCAGAGAACCGCATAAACGCCCAACACACATACCACACCACCCAAGCAAAGCAGATATGAATATGACAAAAACTCATATCCCGATGCAAGCTTTGAGAAGATACCCGAAGTGGAGTAGATGGCTACAGCGAGGCAAAGGAATAATCCTAAGCCGAATGTTATTGGCTTATTGATTAAATGAGGCATAAGATTCTTCGATTTTCATTCCCATACAATTCCTTTGACTGTATTGTCGACACATCTGACATTTATCTTTAATCTCTCCTTGACTTTTTTCACACACATATTAAGTTCTTCTCTATTTGATGCAGCGATAATGATAGGCCCCATTCTCATAGTCTTATTAATCATTTTCTTAGTATGCATTCCAACATATAAACCATCAAGATCAACTAATTTTACTTCAGGAATGTTTTTTAATTCGTCTATGCCTTCAATAGAAATAATATTCCCCTCAGGCAGTGTAAAACATACATAGCCTGAAGACATCGGGTGAATCATTGAGGATACCTCAGATAAATTATGGTAATTTCCTAAACTACATGAGAATAACAACTCATAATTATTAAAACCTGTATAATAAGGAATGAGATGAGATGAAATATAAACGCCACCACCCCGTAAGGCAATTTCTACAAGAATGTATTCTTTTGTAGTTTCATCATACAGATATTCACTATGAACCATACCAAATGAAGGTTTGAGTTCTTTATGAATTCTTTTTTCTGCAAGTAGCAATTTTTCTTTTATATCTTTAGATAATAAAGATGGGAATAACGTTTGGCACGGAATAAAAGTATCTTCAACGTTGAAATATTTTCTATCTCCAAATCCCCAATTTAAATATTCCCCATTAATGACAAATCCTTCACATACAACTTCTTTTCCTTCAAAAAAATCTTCTATAATTACATTACCTGTCTTTGAAAACGACATAGATTCATCGAAATGCTGTTTGATGTCATCATAAGAATTAACCTTGAAAATACCACGGCTACCTTGATTATCTTCTGGTTTCATCATGGCAGGGAAGCATATACCACAATATATTTTCTCAATATTATTGCAATCAGATAATTGAATATAATTTGGGACTGAGATATGTAATTTTTTACAAGTCTCACGCATTAAAAACTTATTAGAGTATATTGATGCTATCTTAGGATCATTGCCTGACAAACCAAGTTTTTGTGATAATACTGCTACAGTAGGTACTGAAATGTCCGTTTCATCTGTTAGAACAGACACAATATTATAATCTTTTACAGCCTCGTAAATACTATCAGCATCTCTTACATCAATATTGATAACTTTATTTGCTAGAGCAAAGCCGGGATAATCTCCTGGAATACTCACAACAATTACGTAATATCCTTTTTCTTTAACAAATTGGATCAGTGGAACTTGTAACGAAGATGCTCCAAGAATCAATACTGATTTCTGATAAGTCATGATTAAGTTCTATTAATTTATAATCTAAGTAAAAGCGAGTCACTTGCAAGTAGTAAATGTGTCGTTTGCCCTCCGCGTTTGGCACAAACGCGCATCGCGCTTAGTGCGAACACTCTCAGAAAGCAGATATTTTAATTTTAGCCAAAGACCTCCCGTGTAATGTTTTAGAAAAACATTGTCTCTTATGTCTCTCTGTGGCGACTCATTCATAGCCGTCCTATGAAACTTAGCAATTAAATCTCTCCTTTATAATAAACGTAGGACGTCCTTTCACTTTATCAAACACCCTTCCTAGATAAATGCCTACTACTCCTATGAGTGAAATCACGATACCAGCAATCAGCCAAAGGGAGATGACCAAAGTGGTGAAGCCACTCACAGCAATGCCACCAACCAAATAGCGTATAAGGTAATATATTGCAAGAAGTATTGACACGATTACAATATAGAACCCGAATCTCAATGCCAATTTCAGCGGTTTGTTTGAGAATGCAATGATATTGTCAAAAGCAAAGGAAAAGAGCTTAAACCAAGAATAGCCAGAAGTGCCCTCCGCACGGGCGTCCTTGATGACAGAATGATAGCCTATGTTAAAGCCTGTCCAACGAACCTGAATTGGGAAACAACGGATATAATCGCCCATACTCAATACAGCATCAATGACCTTACGATTATAGATGCCGAAATTGTTTGTCTTACGTCTTATCGGACTATCCGTGAAATAAGCAAAAACATAAGAAAAGGCTCTTGACGTTAACTTTTTCATGAAACGATCATCACGTTCCATAATCTCTGCAAAGACGGTGTCATAACCCTCTTGGGCTTTCTTGTAGAGATTGGGTATCTCCTCGGGGCGGTCCTGTAGGTCGCAGTCTAAAACAACAACCCATTCGCCTGTAGACTCCGTCAGACCAGCCGTAATAGCATAGTGTTGGCCGAAATTGCGGGAGAGATTTATGCCTTTGACCTTCTTGTCGCCGGCACAGATTTCCTTCATCTTCGACCATGAATCATCTGGAGAACAGTCGTTGACAAGGATTATCTCGTAGTCCTTTGTAATAGTCTCAACAGCGGCCTCAATACGCGAGACCAATTCATCAAGCATCTTCTCGCCTTTATAGATAGGGGATATGACAGATAAAAGCACTACAAATCAGTATTAATGTTAAAAATTAATCATTCTATAACCCATTTGTGATCACAAAGTACGACTTTACCAGAGAGATGCGGAGCTATTAACTTTCCATTGGTAAAGAAGTCATCTGGCTCCACGTTTAGTTTTATAACATTATCTAAATAGTCTGCACAATTTGTCTTCGATAAAAGATTCTTTGCAGAACACCAAAGACCTAGTCGATAATTTCCCCCAGACAAAGGAAGTTTTGGAATATCAAGATTAATATAATGCTCTCCCTCTGTTAAGGGAAAGTCATCCATTGTGCAATGTGAGGGAAATGACATAATAGGTTCACCTAACATTGTTCTAACCCCTGCTGAGACATACACAGCATCAAGATTCTCCGCGACTCTGACCTTTAACCTTATACGTAAAGGCTTACCACAGTGAGGTTCTATAGGGGTATTGCCATAGTCCACGTTTTCAAAACCTATAAATTTAACTAAGCTGTTACACCGTGTCCATGAACGAGCGCTGGACGCGGTTGAAGATGACGATGCCGAATAACAGCAGGACGGACATGAAGGCGAAGCTGTAGCCGAGGGCGAGCCAGGAGAAGTAGCCCTCGCCGAGGGTGGCGTACTTGAAGGCCTCGATGATGGAGGTCATGGGGTTGAGCATGATGATGGTGCGCAACTTGTCGCTCGTCACCATGCTCATCGGATAGACGATGGGCGTGGCGTACATCCAGAGCTGTACGATGAAGCTGAAGAGGACGGTGAGGTCGCGGTACTTCGTGGTCATCGACGAGATGAGGATGCCGAAGCCGAGGCCCAGTCCTGCCAGCATCATAACGAGAACGGGTAAGAGAACGATAACGATAACGTTAACGTTAACATTGGCTCCCTGACAGAAGAAGTAGAGGTAGAGGGCGACGAACAGACAGAGCTGGATGCCGAAGCGCAGGAGGTTGGAGAGTACCGTGGAGATGGGGACGACCAGACGGGGGAAATAGACCTTGCCAAACATGGACTGATTGGCAGTGAAAGTAGTGGAGGTCTGGTTCAGACAGTCGGAGAAGTAGAACCAACAGACATTACCTGCCATGTAGAACAGGGGTTGGGGGATGCCGTCGGTGCTCATCTTGGCGATGCCACCGAACACCACCATGTTCATAATGACGGTCAAGACGGGTTGGATGATATACCACAGGGGGCCAAGAATGGTCTGTTTATACTGTACGATGATGTTGCGCTTGACGAACAGTGTTATCAGGTCGCGATAGCGCCAGATTTCCTTAAAGTCCACATGCCACAGCTTGTGGTGTGGGGTGATGATTAATGTATATTTTTCCATGATTTTTTAACCTTAACGGGAACGGGAACGAAAACGAAACGCGGAGCTACGAAGGCTTGCCTCCAGATACGATGAAATGGTTCTGCAATTGACATAAACTCTTTAACCTCTTATGTATGTAATCAGTCAATACTGACCCAAAGTCAATAAGTAAGGTACTATGACTGTTGTAATTTATAAAAAGCCGATTGATATCTCCGATCTGATGGCAATCGAAGTAATGCATCTTTGTAGAGCATACCATCAGCTCCGTAGAAATAAATGTCACGGCAGAATTCCTCCCACCATCCATTTTTGATGTCTTGGTAGTAATCATCAAGTAATGACTGGGAGAAATGGGGAGTGTAACCGTTATCAACAGTAACACCCTTGTCTGCCAATTTCTTACAAATAGAATCAAAGGTCTCTCCTGGATTTAGACTAACATTGAGTTTCACCGTATCTGCAGAAACAATGCCATCTTTCATTTTTTGCCGATATTCATCCTTCCATACTTTCTCCAGTAAATCCATAGCAAAATAATCTTTGCCATCGTTTGATTGTCGAAAGACACGATCGGATATGGGCATATTATGACGAAAATAAACAGCATGTACTTCAGGTAATGTTTTCAGGTCAAGTCCTTTATCCATATCAAGCAAAAATCCATGTTGTGCTCCACTGCGCATAAAGACTTGCTTTCCTATTACAGAAAGATGATAACCTTCAATATGTGGGAAAAAGGGGGAAGGATACTGTAGTTCATAAAGGTAGATGACACCAAGTTTGTCAGCAGGAGCAATAGCATGGTAAGTATCCGTCACGCCATCATAGGCTGTAACTGCAAAGAATTTCGCAACATCTTGGTTAGAAGTGAAATCAAGAAATCTGGTTTTATGATAATAATGCTGGGCAAGCCCACCAAGATTCATAAGGAAACAGAATTTGTCGTGGATAAGTTCAACACCGTCTTCTAATAGCTTTACTAACGGATGAGTCATCAAAAGAAGTTCCATCTCCTGTGACCATATAATGTCATCAAGGAAATAGTTCTTGTCTGGATCACGAAAGAGATTTGGGGTACATGGTTTGGGCGCATAATCTTCGTTTTGACCACGGTATAGGAATTTTCTTCCATATAAGTTTGGTTTCAGCGTAAAGTGAAAATTACCATTCGCTTTGGGCGCATTTTGATTTACTATAAAACAATTCTTGGGATAGTTGTTTTTATAATTAGCAATATATGGACTCGCAAAAGGATAACGGAATTGATGGTGAACAAGATCATAGAAATAATCGGCATCAGCTATCTTCTGAAGAAGCTGATCATTGCCATAAGCAGCCGTTTCTAATCGGTCTATATAAACAAATGCATCATCAATGTTGTCGAACGGGTCATCTTTAGTTCCCTTATGTTCCGCAGTTATCTCACGAATAGAAGAAACTGGTGCCGGAGCATACTCTTCCAAATGTTTTTTCTCTGCTTCTTTCGTTAATTGTAGGATATAACCAGTAGTTCCATCTTCAAATTTTCTTAATAATTCCACTATTTCTGCATCAAGGCCAAATTCTTCTTTAAGGATGGTACACACCCTATTTCCAAGAGATGTAATTCCTGGTAAAACATCTAATCCGGGTAAAGATAAACCTTTTATACCAATAAGTGCAATAGCAAATGCAATTGCATCTTCAATATCTTCTTCTTCAAATCTCTTATATATTTTTTGATAGGCAATCCTGCTCTTAGCATATACATCATATCTTAACATAGTCACCCCATTTTGAGGTATGAGGGATTCCAACCATTCTTCACTCATAAATATTGTATTCTCAGACTCATGATATTCTGAGAATTGTGGAATATCCATTTTCGAAGGAAGCGATGGGACAAAAAGTAACCTTATTATTCCATCAGCAATCTTCAAACGGTGGCATGCCTCCTGTAAATATGTTAAAGCTATCTGCTTATAATCGTCAATTGTAGTCATTTCCAAGAACGTTGCTAATATGGGAATTCTTTGCTTGCAAAGTAGCAGAAGTGAGCGTCTGTTTAACAAATCACCCAATCAATCTCGCCCAATCAAATAGAAGAGTAAGTAAATTAGCACAACTTGATTCGCTTAGCACTTTTTATATGAGCGTGATTTGTTGCGCGGAGATGTATTTTGTAACGAAATAATATATCTACTATTGTGAGTTGTTGAACATTACCGGTTTCTTCATCTATATCCTCTATCGGAAAATTCCAGCTATCGAAGGGTTCCAGCAGTTTAGGGTAGGACATTATGGCATAGACTTTCTTGCTTTTATCCAAAATACCCATTTGACGAAAATAACTTACAGTACTTTTAATCTGGCTGAACATCTTCTTTGGATAATTAATGCCTTCTCTCCGCGCTGTTTCAACACTATCCGTATATTTCGTTTCAATAAACAGCACCCAATCATCATCGTTTCCATCTGCCGGAAAAATAACACATTCACACTGACTTGCATAATTCCCCGCTTCTTGTCTTGGCAAAGCATTTTCTGAGAAACAGTCTGAATCGATTGCAAGACAGGCAGGCATAGCATTGTACAGAACTACGGATGCCCAATCTGGATCTGGATTGTTATCAACAACAACTCCTCTATTTTGAGTATCACCTACAATATCATGATGCTTATAATCCCTTACAAAGATAATATCCGAGATAATTTTTGTGAAGCAATCTGCATGAGATGGCAACTTTTCAATGATCGTTTCTCTCTTCATAGCTCCAAATAGTCAATCATTATGTGATATTCATTGAGCGTTTCGTTCATCACATCATTGAAATAATGTTTACCAATAAGACCTGCAGGAGAGTCTAACAGGTTTTTTAATGTTCCCTGATCTGTTACTTGCCAAATGGACACCCTATCACCATCTATCCAAGAATCTCTACTTGCCAAAACTTCTTTTTCGTCTTCATCGATGATGTCTTTTACTTTATAACCCAATATACAATTGTTTAAAGCATAAAGGGTGTATGGACTATGGGTCGTCAGCAAAATAATGTCGTCTTCTCTGACAAGCATCTTAAGCAACTCATATATAAGAGTTACCTGTGTTTTGGGGAACAAATTCTGCTCAGGTTCCTCCACGATAAGGTTTACATAATGAGGTTTTTGTATGCGATTATTTAATTGGGAAATGTTTTTGAATTCAGGCTTCAGACTATCTGAAATACTTCCATCTATAATAGCCTTAAGTGTTTCTTGCAACTGTCCTACTAATTTGGGAAGTGTTAAAGCCTGCTCAATATGCTCGCTATCAATATCAGGGGAAAGAGCACGTATTAGAGCTTTGGACAAAACTTGGTTTTTATCAAAAGAAAGGTCTTCCTTATGTTCAAAAACCCACTTAGTCACATACTTTAAAGAGACCATGAGAGGAATTAGAGATTGAAGACCGCTCGACACCTCGTTTATTTCTAACTCTTTTCCATTATCAAGTCTGACAATATCGCTTTTTCTTTCATCGTCATAATAATAGCTCACACCTAGATCTAAAATCGACAATTTATTGTTCTTTTCAAACTTGGAATGAGAATTGAGCCAATCAAAAAGATAGTCACGCACATAATAGTTGGGTAATGGCAACGATGACACATTAGCGATAGCTGCCAAGTTCCTTTCTGAAGGGATATAAGCAACTTTACTTATTACGCTCTCTGGAAATTTGTCAGTCAACTTTACAGAGAAATCATCTGGATTTGTAAAATAGAAAGAGATATATTCTCCTTTATAATCGATTAATGCACCTTCGTTAAGATAGTTGTTTATCATATGGTAGTCAAGTAACTGCTCAATGATAAAATCCTTATTTACATAATCCTTGTCCTGATGTGATATGATATCCTTTTCCAGCCAAAGGCAGAAACTGAGTATTTTGGCAATGGTACTTTTTCCACTACTTTGCGGGCCAATAATCATATTCACACTATTAACCTCCATATCCACGGAAGTGAGCGGACCAATATTCTTTATTATTAATCGTCTCATAATAAAAATAAATTATTAATTCAGGAAATCAGCAAAAATCAGAGATCGGTTCTTGTATCCCGATGACAGCAAGCTGTAAAGCATACGAGTTGCCCTTTGGCAATTTAGTATTTAGAGGGGTCCGATGGGCAATTAAGAGTTCTTTGCAAGCAAAGCTAGCAAACTCGAGCGTAGAATGGGAGGACGGGGATACCTGCAGCAGGTTAATCCAAATAGCAGAACCCACAAGTCCATTGTGTCCTGCAACGTATATCTTACTTTGTTTAGCAAATATAAATTTTAACTATGAATACTGAATCCTACTCCGCCAAGTACCCTAAATGTGCCAGTGTTCCGAGAACCCATATTTCACCTTCGACTATGCGGTTAGATGCTTCTTTGACTAATCGTTCTTTCTCTTCCTCTGAGATATTTGCTTTTCGTATCTGAACTTCATTGTTGGCCTTGAAGTACTCTGTCACCCCTTTGACTGTATCAATATTAACCTTTCCACAGTCATTGAAAGCTTCAGAGACCTCGTTAATAAACTTTATAAGGTTGTCGCAATACAACGCAGTCTTAATAAGTGCCTGTATTTTCTTCTCCTCTGGTGTCGCATCCTGCTTTGCCAGCATCTCAGCAAAATAAATTGCAAGGTCTTTTTGTTGGGTCATGATAAAAAACTCTTAAACATCAGATGTGACAGGAGACTGGTTCTTTACAAGCAAAGCGTCCAAAGGTCAAGTGCGCGTCACCATTGATGCAATTCGTAATTATCGTCACACAGATCGCACAGATTTAGTATGTCTCACATATTGTGCAAATATAGTGTTCTTACATTATTTTGTTAGCATCTACATCGTAACCGCATGCTTTCAATTCTTTTACTAACGAATACTTCCAAACGCCAGTTATATCGATTGAAGTATAAACCACTCCATCTATGTCACCAGGTTTCTCTACTTTATCCTGCAATAAACACATAACATGACTGCGTCCCAAAGCTCCCATAAAGTACCCCATCTCGAAAATCACATTCTGTCGTGCTCTATAAGTATTTGTTTCTAGCATCTGGTCATCTGCTGTTAATAGAATAACAGCAAAGTTCACTGTATTCGCATAACTCTCAAACTTTTCAATTATAGTCTGCCCAGAATTTGGTTGTTCCCTTAAAATAATTGCTTCCAACCCCAACTTTTCTATTGTGCGTGCTACGTCTTGATTAACTGCTTCATTATGGCCATGAACTATAAAAACCTTGTCCAGATCATTTGATTGTATGATTTCTTCCTTTTCATTATTTATACCTGCCTGTAGGTAAGCATCTAACACCCCCACCATATTTTCCATGTGTTCTGGCTGGTAATGATGTTCTTCAAACTTTATTGCTTCAGATTCAAATCTTTTTTGAGATTGCGCATCCTTAATTTCGTTTTGCAAATATAAAATACAAAGGTTCTTCCATGAGGAATAGGCCATTCTATCTTCTACTTTATATACAGAAAAAGTGCGCCAAACACCTGGTTCTGCTGGCACAAACTTTATACCTGCAAGTATTTTTTCCCCTGTCTCAACTAATGTCTTTAAATCCATATTGACTATATCGCTTTATCATGATAATAACAGTACAAACACTTTGGCAGCCTAAAATTGTAATTAGTCAAGTCACCTGACCACTGCTGATTCCTGTACTTATAATAAAGATTACCATTAACATCTCTATGCACAAGTAAATTATAGTCCAATAATATTGAAAACAAGTTCTCGTCAAGCCCATGATTGTTCAAGCAATCAAGTACATCTCTCAATTTATTTATTGGATTATTGGATATATCTCTTAATGCCTCAATAATGGTTTCAATCTCACTGTTGTCATTATCAAACTGAATGACTAATTCGTCTGTAATTTCATCCTTCTTTCTCTTCACATAATCTCTGAGAAGATGTTTGACATCTGCAGGTTTCATAGGAATCTTGAAATTCTTCTTTTCCAAATCCTTGAAAACATTTAGAATATCTCTTGGCAAATAATATGTGAAGTCCAGAATATACTTAAATGCAGTCTTATTATTATACTCTTGACATGGTTTATTATCAATTAATGATAGCCATGCATCCTTTTCATTACATTTTGATTCTATAGTATCAAAAGCCAACTTAATTCTTTTGTTTATAAACTTTCGAAGGAGAGTATCCTCTTCGCGATCATTTTCATCAAGGATCAGGGGGACGGTTCTACTGACCCAGTTTCATTTTGCCATTTATTCTTTGTATGACTCCGTAACTGATACCTGTCAGCCTTGAGGGTTGCCGCAATGGTGCGCCATACTGAATGGCTTCTATTAGTATCTCGTTACGATCAGTCTTTTCTTTCTTTTGCAGGTCTGTAGGATGCTCCAGATGCGATGTGTCAAGGGACAGGTTCCTGACACA
>Ga0247609_10000756_pt1 | contig 42446 bp, 66 predicted proteins | sample 172DNAGHGlowgp2_FD_193487 | JGI IMG/M metagenome (GOLD analysis project Ga0247609, IMG submission 193487) | Sheep rumen microbial communities from Palmerston North, Manawatu-Wanganui, New Zealand - 1728 DNA GHGlow gp2 | ecosystem: Host-associated > Mammals > Digestive system > Stomach > Rumen ... | reverse complement strand
CTTAAGGATTGCTTCCTTTTCCTTAGACATTGCCTTTCCCCAGCGTTTTGCATAAGCATCACGTGACTGAGCGATAAGACCATTGTGCATTGGGTCAGCACTTGAATTAATCTGAGCAAAAGTCTGATTGAGTTTTGCCTGTGCTTCTTCTCTTGTCATAATTGTTTTTCTCCTTATATGAATAAAGGTGATAATGATTTAACTTTACCACCTTTGCTCTCCAAATCGAACGTTGGTGGTTTACAGAACTATGTTCATCAACGATGAAATAATTAGTTCTATAAAGAATATATAAGGTTTATATTTATTTAAGATTTTATTTGCATATAAAAAAAGACTGTTCCGTTTTTGGAACAGTCTTTAGGTTTTAGAACTTATATAAGATTATTCATCCCATTCGCCTTCGTCATAATACTCATCGTATTCATCATCATTGGAACGACCTACCCATTCATCAAAGGTTTTAGGTGTACAAGGGTTATCCCACCATCTTGCCTCTTCGTAATCAACCTCACCGTCTCTTTCAAGACTGTCTACGAAAGCGGTCCAATCGGCTTGCATCGACCAATAATCATCCCAAGGTTTACCCTCAGATGTAAACATATCGAGAGCCTGTTCATAGGTTATTCCTGATTTGATTGGTTTACGAGAGTTGGTGATTTCGTCATCATCTTCCCAATCGTCATCGTCTTCGTCTTCATCAGACATTCCGATAGCATCATAAACCCGTTCCCAATCGTAAGCGAGAATATCGTTTACTTCAGTAAGTGTCGGAATTTCATCCGAGTATATCTCTTCAAGATAATACATCAAATCGTCTTCTTTATCTGCATTTGAGATTTCTTCGAGAATCTGTGTTGCCTGACCCCAGCAATTATTTCTGAGGTCGTTAAAATCCATATCCTGTTTAATTTCCATAGTTATATCTCCTTATTATTGTAACTCACAATTATATAAAATATTCAAGTTGTTCTTTAAGAATTGTAACAACTTCATCCTATTGTACCTTTAGTAAAAATTTCAAAATGAGGATATCCTTCGAGATAACCGTATTCATCAATAATGTCATGTGACACATAAGCACCTGCTGTAAATATCTGATGAATAATGTCTTCCATATCTTCCTGAAATTCATTCATATCAGTACCTTCATAATAATCGTTCTCAAAATTTTCAAAAAGAGAATAAGTATCATTATCACCGGCTCTAGGAACTAATTCGATAGAATATTTACCCTGTGAACGATTCATATCGGATATTTCAGATTTAATTCTAATATATCCAAAATCATCTACGTGTAATCCATCTTCTGTTTCTTCAAACTTAATTCCTTCTCTATCTAAATACATTCCGGCCATATTCTGAAGTGATTTGAAATCCATACGATTATATTTACTTACAGCTGCCATAGATTTAATTGGTCTCCTTTCATTTGATTTACGAGAATTACTGAGATAACCTACTTCATAGAGTTCCTGAATTTCTTCAGGGTCATTCTCAGTATACGGTCCGTAAACACGAGGCCCTGGTTTACTATTAATTTTCTGAACCATATCAGCTACTTTGTCATAATCTGTGCTATAATACATTTTAGCACCTTGTACTACCATATAATAAACTTCTGAAGGAAGATTATCAGCAGAAGATTTAATTGCTCTGCGAGAAGATGTTACGGATTCTAGTTCTTCCTGTTCATCAATCATTGCCTGAACATCACCCTCATCAAGACCAGTCTTCTTACAGATTGCACCTACATCACGTTCACCCTCGTCAATCATACGAGCCGCTTTATCAATTGCATTCTGATACTGACGTGAACTCATTTCTGATTTAACAGGTCTGCGAGAGTTCTGAACAGGTTTCTGATTCTCTGCAAGAACATCCTCAGGAACTTTATCTACGAAGAAATTTTCTGAACGTGCAAACAATCCGTAATTACTATCTCCTACATAATATTCTTCAATGAATCTGTCTTCAAAATCTTCTTTATCCAGTTCTCCGTTTCCAAACATATCAGGGTCAGATTCAAAATATTCATCAGCTTCATTGTAAACATAATCCAAATCAAAGACCATGTTATTCTCACCCTCATTTTCCCAAGACCATTCAAACACTGTATCGATAGCATCATAAAGGTTTGTTGCTTTACACAGATATACATCAAGAGTATAACCTGAGCCAGACCACATTTTTACCATCCATACATCACCCTCATCTTCAGGATTAATGATAGCATTGAAATCAATCTGTCCTTTACCGAACCAGTCACCGACATAATCAGGATTGTTTGAATATCCTGATTTCAGATAGTCGTTCAAGATTTTTCTTGCGTAATCTTTAGTGCAGCCTGTCTTAGTTGAACTTTCAATTACAGCTTCTTCCAAAGTAAGCTTGCCGCTTTTAATACTGTTCACAAGACCCTTTGAATATTTCTTTACTTCTGATGTATTCATAGAAATTTTCTCCATATTAAATTGATATATAGAAAATATATAAAAGACCGGACACGTTAGATATCCGGCCAGATAATATCTACATTAAACTATTATATTCTTTCTTGAATCGTCTGTAATCAATTCCTTTCATGAATACAATCTTAAATCCAGATTTGAGATATGGAATAACATCGAGTGGATGAATACCAAGTTGGAAAACCATCCACATATCATTCCAAATCTTATTCTTGATTTCTTCTGTAGTAAGAAACTCTGATTCAACCATATCAGGACGAGTACGATTCTCATCAAAGATACCCTTAACAAACTGGTCAAGCTGTTTATCTGTCAACTCAAAGCACTGAAATTCTTTCTTCATAATTTATCTCCTAATTATCCCTGCCCGAAGGCAGGGTTTATTTTATGCAACAACCTTAATCAATGTTCTATAATGGAATCTCTGAATTGGACCCTCAGCAGAAATTGTATTTACATTTGCTGTAGCCTTTACGCCAACAACGTGACCGTTGATATCACCTTTGTCTCCGATTGAAAGGTCTGAAGTATCTGTAATTTCACCAACATAGAACTCGCAGTCTTCAATGAACTTGTTGTACTTCTGTTCTGCGAAGTAAGCATAGTCCTTTTCCAATCTTTCCATATCGATTCTTTCTTCAGACCAAATCATATAGTCAGCAACGAATCCCCAAGAACGGTTGAAATCATGTTTAATAGATTCACGTTTGTTGTAAGACTGCCAAGAAGGAAGACCCTTTGCCTTGCATTCTTCTTCAACTTTCTTAATATCTTCGTACATCTCTTTACGAGCTGCGATACATTTCTTTATGATTTCAGGGTCAGCAATTGTTTTGATACAGTACTGTTTCCAGTTTTCTACGAACTGACGAAGTACAGGATATTCTTTTACCTTTCCAACCTGAAGAAGTTTAAGTTCAGCCATCTGTGCTTCATACTTATTAAGCTTCTTCTCAGCGTCTCTAAGACACTTCTTATCCATTGAAAGTGTTGCTCTTTTGTAGTCCTTAGCATCAGGTGCCTCAGCCTCTGCAATCCACTGTTTGTACATTGCAATCTGTCTGTTAGTTTCGTCAATCTTCTTCTGTGTCTGATTAATCTTTGAAGTAATCTGTTTTACTGTAAGTTCCTTTTCCATAACTGCCTCCTAAAGCATTTATTCTGTATAACTATAATATACAATAAAACAAGTGTTATGTAAAGGAAAATTAAAAGAAAAAATTAAAAATTAAAACGTGGCGGTGCTAATTTGGGTCGATTACTTACAGGAACTTCGATTACATTATCTTCTTCTGTCTGGTCTACTTTTTCACAGGCTTTCTGAAGATAATAATCAAATCCTGGACCTGTTCGTTTCTTCTGTGTTTTATATTGAAATTTTTTAACAGGTTCATTGTTATGTGTTTTATTTGCAGGAATTGTTTCAGATACTTTTTTAATTAATTCGTTCACAGTCTTCTCTCCCCGTCAAGTTCCTGCAAAATATACGGAACAAGTAATGTGTTAATTACTTCAAACATACTGTCTTCAAAATGAAGTGTTTTACCGTCTACTACAAACGAATTATCATCGTTGTAGATAACGGTAATTTCTTTGTCACCAGACTTTACGGTGGCTGTTGCACCATCGTAAATCAGGTCTACGTTTGAAGGGAATAAAGCTGTTATGTTAGTCCACAATTCATCGTAGTTCATTTATCGAATCCTCATTCTACGAGAAGAACGAATTAATTTACTCTTAATCCAACGATGATAAGCGGCACTGATTTTCTTCAAATCCTCAGGGAAGTGTTTCTTTGTATCGTTGTACCAGTCTGTTACAGCATCTTCAACACTTCTAGGTTTGAAATCCTGTTCATCCCAGAATGTCAGAATGTAATCTACTGTATCATCGTAAATATCTGTAGCAAACTTTACTTTTTTCTGAGCGAGAAAATCATCAAGAACTTTCTCAAGTTCTTCACGTGAAGGTTTACTGTATTCTACAGTGTGTTTTCCTGAAACAATCTTGAATGCAGACTGAACATTATCAAGTCCTTCGAGGACATCCTCTTCGTAATACCTTGCAAGTTCTTCTGCAGCCTTTCTACGACTTGATTTAGAGAACATAGTAAGACTTCCACGACCACTACCGAATTCTTTATCGTACATCTTAGCACCGGCATCTGCAGCATACATCCAAGCATCTACGGCACGTTCTTTGTCGTACACACCTTTACGAGCTTTCTTTTTAAGATTCTCGATAATAGATTTAGTAATACCATGATACAGTTCTGAAGTATTCTTAATATACAATGCAAGTTCTTCTGCTTCTGCGTCATCTCCCTCATATCCTGATTGTACAGGTCTACGAGATGATTCTATAGGTTCTTCCTCTACATAAAATTCATATCCGAAGTTATACTTTTCGTTTTCTTCTTTGTAAACATCGTACATCAGTTTGGCAAAATTCTCAGCTTCTTTCTTAGAATCAAAATACTTTATCTTTGATTCATTTTCTGTAACCTTTTTATCTTCTGTAACAAACCCAACAGTATTATCATTTTCATCACAACATGTTACATAAAATACTGATTTCACAGGTCTGCGAGAAGAACCTACAAAAACGTTCTCTTCAATTCTACTTTTAGCTGTCTCTAAATCATCTACATCAAAACCAATATACGAACTCTGACTAGGTGAGCCAAATGCGTATGTATATCCGCCGCTACGGTTCTTTTCGATGAATCCTACAGTCTTACCGTTTAGCTTAGCGATAATCTTATTTCCTTTTTCGATAAAAGTCACACTCGAACGTATTACTCTCATTTTAATATCTCCTTACATTATATCTGAAATTCTAATTTCATTACCATTTGTATCATGGAACTCATATCCGTTTTCGGCAAGGTTCTCAAGCTCATCTGGTGTAAGAACATCACCCTCTTCGAATTCACTATACTTATATTCTACATTTGAAATACGAACAGACTCACCGTCTCCGTCTTCCCAACTATAGATATATCCATCATCATAATCGAATGTTCCATATTCTTCATTGAAATCAATGCTATCAAAAGGGAAATCCTCAGCTGTTATAATATCACCCTCATTCCACTCCTGATTAACAACAGGGTCTACATTATCGCAAACATACTGACCGTCTTCATATTTGAACCAGTAATCAACATGTTCGTTATTTACAGAAAAGTAATCGATAGAAGAATATTCATCTTCGTCATTTACATTCTCTTCAAAACTCTTTTTATTAAGTTTATGGAACAATTCTTCATGGTCACGGAGATAATCAGCAAAATCAGTTTCGAACATATCAATAAACTGTCTGTATGCGTCATCATTGTAAGTTTGTCCATCAAGTAAATCCTCAAACACATCATTCTGTTTATAATCAGTATTCTCAACAATAAATCTTGCTGCAGGATTCAAAACTTCTCTTGCATAACCCCAGCCGACTTTTTCATCATTGTCTCTAAAAGCTGAAATGATATAACGTGCAGCACGAACAAGTTCACCGCCAAGAGTTGGGGCCGGTTTCTCAGGGTCAGTAGCAAAATCTACAGACCAAGAATCGAGATTTCCATCAGTGTCAAACTCAACATTAAGTGCATCGCCAAGTTCGAGCATACCTGAAGTGATATATCTGTCTTTATCTGCAATATAACTAGAAAGAATCTGTCTTGCATATCCGATATTTACATCGTTAGCTTCTGCGATTTCTTCAGCTGCTTCATCCTCAGTAATTTCACCGGTTTCAAGTTCTGAAAGAATACGTGTCACAAACTGTTTTGTCGTTTCTGGTTTCTTAGAAGAAGTAACACTGTCAGAAACTTCATCTTTATCATCTTCGTTATCATATTTATCCCATTCACGGAAATCATTCATACGGAAAATGAAAGCAAGGTCTGCGGCAAGTTCATCATATCCGGCAGCCTGAGTGAGATTATTGAAAAGTTCAGAAACACCCATATATTCTTTTGCCATTTCGTACTGTTCCCAAACATCAAGACCTTCAATTTCTTCAGCAAATCCCCAATGCTGGGCAATCCATTCGATATTTTCCTGAAGAACATCATCTCCCATTGCTTTTGCGATTTCTTCAAGAGCATCTTCTTCACCAAAATATTCTACGAACAGGTCAAGAGCTTCAGGAACATCGGAAGAGCGAACTTCCCAGCCACCATCTACTGCTGAAGTAATTTTGCGAGACGATTGAATGTCGTTGTCAAATTTATGAAATTCTTCAAGTAAATCATCTAGTAAATAATATTGTTTTTTAGTTAAATTTTTATTGTGGTATTTAACTATTTTAGTGAGAACTTCAATGCAATCGTCACTTGTGGCTGTTTTGTTTCTTAACTTGTCTAACAAATCATCTAGTAAATAATACTGTTCCTTAGTTAAATTTTTGTTGTGGTAATGGACAATATTATCAATAACATCAATTACATACATACGGTCCAGTTTATCAAATTCAGATTTGATAGGTCTGCGAGACTGGAACAATCCCATATCTTCCTGTCCTTCAGTCGCTTCAGAATCAGTAATAGTTACATCTTCACCCCATTCGTTTACAGCTTCCTCATAAGTATCTGCTGAGCCAAGAACTTCCCCTGTTTCCGGGTCTGTTGCAATATAACGAGCTGAAGTGATTTTACTATGTGGCGAAACATATTTTTTAAGATTTTTCAATTCATCGTAAGAGATAGTATTACCACAATTATAACATTTAATATTATGTTCTTTAATGTTTTCAAACAATTCAGGTTCACCACAATTTGGACAACAAAGATATGGGTCTAAACCTGAAATGATTTTATGAGAATTACGAACATAAGAGCTGCCTTCAACTTCTGTAACCCAAACATCAGTAATTGCGTTTCCGGCATCATTTACAGAATCTTTATACTCTTTCCAATCCTTAGAGCCAAACTGAGAATGATTAGTAGAACCATCTGAAGTCTGAACTGTAAGAACAGCCTGATTTCCACGACCTTCTATTTCTTCAATAATATTTTCAACACTAAGGATTCCCATACCCTTTGTATCAATATGGTAATCATCATATTGAGTTCCTTCTACTATGTTCTCGAATCCCTTCTGTGAAGAATTAATCTGGCGTGAAGAATATAATGCTTCACAGAAATCATGAACGAGTTCATCACCATTAAAACCATCATCAAGATAATATGAGATTGTTTCGGAAAAATAATCTTTAGCATCTTCATCGGTCATATCTCTATGGCTATTAAAATAGGCATTTCCAAAATGTAATTGTTTTGTATCACAATCATACCAAGCACTATCTGCCCAACAATCTCCTAAATCTCCACCACAACTGAAAGTATTACCTTCTCGGTCTCTTGAACCCTCTACATCATAAAAATCTATATTTCCGATAGAATGTTTTTCGTCAGGGGTAAATGCTGATTTAATAGGTCTCTGTACTTTCATATTCTTATATCTCCTTTGACATCTGAGTTAATTTATAATTCTGCTTGTCTAACCATTCAAGCATTGAATCTATCTTACTGTAAACAAAAGAAGGATAAACTTCCTTTGTTATTGATTCCAAACTGTCGAAGAGTACTCTCACTCCATTCAGCATTACACCAATTGTATCTGTAGGAGTCATATTTGCCACATCAGTTACAGGTGGACAATCTCCCGGAGTAACAAACATTGGCTGCACCATTTCATTAAATGAGATTGCGGTTTCAACCAAATCATCATAATACTCTTCAGCCTGTTCATACAGTTCTTGTGCGTATTCATGAAGTTCAAGGAAATTTTTTCCTTGAGTATGAAAATGGACAGTTCTCATATTGAAATAGAAAACTGCCATATACTGAGCAAGTTCGGAAAGGTTATAGAAACTTCCCATTGAATTAAAAAATCTACTAAAAATATGATACTTCTTCATAAGAAAATATATAATTTTTAGAACAAAGCATTATCATCATGAGTTTCATTTGTATGTCCTTTTCCTGTCATGAGTCGATTTTCAGCCCACTCTACCTGATTCTTACTAAGTTCAGAACCAATATAATTTAAGTCCATATTCTTACAAGCAAGTGCTGTGGTTCCACTTCCCATAAAAGGGTCATATACAACAGCATTTTGAGGAGCATACATATTGAGAAGTTTGTAACAAAGGTCTGTACTGTATGTTGCCTTGTTATAAGGACAAACTTCATCGTTATTATTTGCAACAACAAAATTGAAAATGTTTTCATAAATATTCTGTCCGCCTGCAGACACAGATATTTTTTTCTTGTTCATAAAAAATGTATCGAGTTCACTCTTTCTTGCCATTACAAACACATACTCAGTAATACGTGTCAGTCTGTTAGGACTGATGTTGTTAGGTAATGCAGATTTCTTTTTCCAGATAATTACATCTGCAATTGAGAAGTTTGACTTTGTAACAATCTCATTTATGTTCTGGAACATTCCGTCAGGGTTAGCTGCACCATAAGAGATATTCCAAAGTACGACACCGTTGTTCTTTAATACCCTGTCAAACCCTTCAAACAGTCTGAGAATATATGCGTTGTAATCTTCAAAACTCATATTATCCACAAACTCATCATAACGACAACTTGGATATCCCTTACTGTTGTTATTTGTTAATGTTCTTGAGTTATTGGTAGAATTGTAAAACGGTGAAGTAAGTACAATGTCCACAGACTTATCATCCAAATGTTCTTTTAATGTAACTTCGTTACTCTCATTCCAAATCTTATTCAGTTCCATAATCTTAATCTCCTGTTAGAATAATGCTTTAGGGTCACGTTCTTCATTAATATGACCTTTACCGTATAACAATCTGTTCTCAGCCCATTCAACCTGATTCTTGCTCAACTCGGAACCTATAAAACTCAAGTTCATGTTCTTTGCTGCCAAAGCGGTTGTTCCACTTCCCATAAAAGGGTCGTAAACAAGCCCCCCGTCAGGAGCATAAATCTTAAATAACTGATAACATAAATCTGTACTGTAAGTTGCTTTATTGTAAGGACAAACCTCATCATTATTATCAGCTTCAATCAGATTGTACACAGGCTTATAGAATTTCTGTCCTGTTCTGGATGTACTCATATATTCTTTGTTTGCATGAAAAGAAGTCCATTCATCCTTACGGGCAAATACGAACACATCTTCACAAATCTTAGACAGTTTATTCTTCTGAGTAATCGGAATTGTCGCTTTCTTTTTCCACACAATATGGTCTACGATTGTAAAATTAGTTTTCCTAACTACATCAGCCACACTAAGCCAGCTGGCACATTCGTTGTTTTCATTCTGATAAGAAACATTCCAAAGTACAACACCGTCATGTTTAAGGATACGGTCAAACTGATTGAATATAGAAACAATCCAATCACAGTATTCTTCCGTAGTTTTCATGTCCTGATAAACATCGTACTTTTTATGATAAGAACCGATTCCTACGAAATTACCTTTACTATCTTTATACTGTCCGATGTTAGCTGAGCGACAATGATTCTCGCTTGTATTTGTACGGTCGTCACTGTCTCGACTGTTGTTGTAAGGTGGTGAAGTCATAACGAGGTCAACCGAATATTCATCGATATGTTCCCTCATTGTAACATCATTACTTTCATTCCATATTTTATTGATTTCCATAGTAATTATAATATTAGAAAATAACGTTAAACAAAAATCCCCACCTTTGATTCGGTGGGGGATTCTTCAGAAATCAAATTGTATTATTATTTTCCGAACACAGCTCTCAGACTATTCTCATTACGATTAAGAGAATTCATAAGACCGTTTCCAACCCAATCTACTTCAAGCTGACCGTTCTTTCTTTCTACCGCTTTTGTGATTCTAGCGAGTTTGTCCATAGCAAGTGACTTACAAACATCTTGCCACAAATCATTAGGTACACCATAACCCCAAGAACTGTGATTGTCTTCAATCATATCAATATATTTACCCTTAATTACAAAACCGTTATCGTTCAGATGAGAATTAAAGAACATAGCATCTCTATCACCATCCATAGCTTCAATAGCACGGTCACAAAGTTCGTCTACATATTCCCACTTAGTTTCGTAATCTTCTTCGCCTGTTCTATCGTCACGAACGGATTTAATTGGTTTACGTGATGATTTAATAGAACCGTACTCATACAAATCCATAAATCCACTTAAAGACTTGAAACCATCATACGTCTTACCCTCGGGGCTTGTGGCAACAATGGTACCAAAGTCATCATCTTTTACAAAAGTCCATCCGTTATAATCTACAATTTCACCAGAATTAATTCTCCATTCCATATCCTGAATTTCAGGACCTGTTAAATTAAACCCACGATTCTTAAACGGAATTCCTGACTTAATAGACTTACGAGAATTATTCAATAAGAAATCATCGTCTGGTACGACAGTGTTATGTTCAATAAAATATTTTATATCATTGTAAAGAAATCCACATTTATACTTATTATAAGAATCACTGTAAGGATTTGTATCTTTATATGGACTTCCTCTACCAACCATCGCACGAATTTTTTCAAGAAATTCTTCACTCGAAGAAGTAAGAAGAACAAATACTTCATGAGGATAATCTTTTACAGAAACATCAACGCCATCCTCTAATGCTGCATCATAACACATATCTGTAAATTCTTTTATAACATCTGTATATCGAGACAAGTACGAATCCCACGATTCTCCTTTACCCGACTTAATAGACTTACGAGATGATGTAATACCATACTCTTCCCTAGACCAAGAATAATCTGTGAGTATACCGTTTACAAGATATATGCCTTCAATCAAACAAAACTCGTTATAGATTCTATCAAACGCTTCTTCAGGTGAACCTAAATCGGAATCTGGTTTAATGCTAAAATCAAATGTATATAAATGAACAAGCCCGTCTTTCGGCATTTCAACAAAGTATTCTTGATTTTCAGGAATATCCAAACCGTAATCATGTACTGTCCAACTACCATTATTAATTCCAGGATTACCTTCAAGTGTAATTCCGTTAATCAATTCAAGTTCACGGAGAATTCTATCATCCGCTTCTTCAACACTACTACCATCAGTGATAATATAATCAAACTGACACTGATAAATTCTATTGTTATCATCAAACGATGATTTAATCATTCTTCCATTCTTATCGTATACAGCCATAATTATTTACCTCTCTTAAACGAACTTGCAATCTTGTTGTTGCTTGGATATGTTTTCTTAAACGCATTAGATACGCTCTTCTCATTAAGTACAAATGTCTTTGATTTATCTGCAAGATGAAGACTATTGAACATTGCAGCAATCCAGTCATTTGTAGGATTTTTCTGATATGCTTCTTCTATTGCAGAAGTAATCTGTTCACGAAGACCATTCTCAAGGTCGATTACAGATTGCGTAAGGTCGGGAGCGTTATCTACAGTGTACATGGACATACAGGGTGGACATGCTGGGAATCCCACGCAATCCCACGATACAGCCATATAGGTATCTTCTCGTACATTTGTAAGTCCATTTCCAATATCATCCAAATCACCAAATCCACGTGAACTATTACCGATAGCACCTGTCTTAGCAAGTGAATAAATAGCTAAACCGGATTCAGTGTCCATTAAATCAATATCTCCAAGTACCATATTGCGTTCATCGCAATGAAAATCATTTACACGAATAGCAACATCTTTCAAATGTATTTCAGAATCGTCTCTATGTTGGTCTTCACCCCAAAAACAATGATTATCAAGAGCTGCCTTGATGAAAGGATTCTCGTGAATAGACTCCCAAAGATGTTTACTGAATATCATATTATTCAGCGTAGGAATATCCCAATACGCTAAAGGTTTATTTTTCCACGAATAAAGAATTCCATTACCCTCACAATTAGGTTTATATCCCTGTGCAACATTATCTTGAGTCTTATACACAGAAGACTTTATAACTTTTTGGCAGTCTCCTGTAACATCAAAATAATTTTTGGTACTAAAAAAAGAACCTTTAATCCAAACATTATGCTGACTCATATTTTACATCTCCATAAATACAGTAATATAAAATATATAACTATTCTTTTTGGTTTATTGAATTGCCCTTTAACAAATTTTATCGTTAGTGTTTAGAAGACCGTAGGTATTCGTAGTACCTACAGTCTTTATTTATTATAATATGAGAAATATTTTAATGTAAAGGATTTTAGCAACCGATAGCCTTTAATCCGAACTGACGATTGAGTGAGTAATTTCCACCAGCAACCTTACCTGCATTGTAAGCTGCTGAACTAACAGACAAACTTCTGCTTGCTTTTCCCTCTTTCATATTCATGTGGTTATCAATCCAATTCTGAACTTCATCATAAATAACCAATCCAGCTTCGTTAGATTCGTCTTTCTTCACTTCAGCGTATTTCTGTCCGATTGCATTAGCGGCACCCAAACAGAACGACATCTGATTTGCATACTGTGTAAACTTCTGGCGTGCTTCACGATTGATTGCCTTTCTGAGCCATTCATACATTGTCATAGCTGTAATACGGTTTGATTCGTGTCCTACGAAACCCATAGCGTACATCTTTCTCTTTTTCCAATTCTTATAGCTATAGCTGTTCTGAATATATGTAACACAGTTAAAATACTGTGCGATTGTATAAGCAAGATTCTTTTCCCAAGCAGAAATATATGTACTTTCATTAAGTGCCTCTCTATCAATAGGACCGAGGTCAGCTTCGAGATTAGCGATATCCAAATCCTTTGTAGAAATACCGTTCTCTTCCATGAGTTTAAGTGCCATCTCTGCAGCCTTAGCACTTTCGTTTTCATTTGAACTCTGTGTAAGAGCCATCAGTTTGTTGATTCTTGCGATAATCTTCTCATTCATATTCATGCCTCCTAAAGCATTTAACTTAATGTAAATATATCACAGAATAAAACTTATGTAAAGGATTTTAGATAAAAAAAATCGCACAAGATGTTACTCCTGTGCGATTAAACTACATGTTCGACTTATTACGAGATAGCAGAGAAAATCTTGAGTGATGAATCCTTAGAAAGGATTACAAGTCTTGCAACTCCCTTTTCTGTCTGACGTTCAACCAGTTTGAATACATCAAAATGTGCCTTACAGCTGCGAATCATATTGATATCAAGTTCAAGATTGAAATCTACATCAGCCGACTTGATATCAGATACTTCCTCTTCATAAGCACCCGAAACACGTTCAGACTTAATCTTACATCCGTCCTTTGTAATGCTCATATCAATTACTTCGTGTCCTTCATCTTCCTTAGAGAATGTTGAGGCACGTTCTACGGCATTATAGAACTCAGGTGTGAATGATGATTCAAGTACACTATCGAGAGTAAGATATCCGTTAATTGCACCTGAGATTCTTTTGTAAGGGAAAGCTTCAAGAGCAAGACTTCTTACTGAGAAAATAGCACCGTTCTTTGATTTGAACTGTACCCAATTCTTATTCATCTCAATAGCTGTGAAATCTGTCCACTTGATAAGCTGAGTAACAGCATCATTACTGATAAAGAATGAAGGGTATTCGTTCTTTGCTACATAACGGTTGAACAGATAAGAATCGGTTGAAATGAACTCGTTCTTATTTACATAAACACCGGCAAACTTTGTACTGTTCTTCGGCATGTTACAGATTGTAAGAGCCTTATTAAAGTCTTCACCGTCAATATCAATCCAAGATTCTGTTGGTGTAAGTGACTTGAAACGTTCGAAGATGTTACCTGACGGAAGAAGTGTCATAGATACTTTAATCTTACCGTCTTTGATAATCCATTCTTTTTCTGTAGTCTCAACCTCAATCTCTTCTGAGATAAGTTTGTTAAGACAATTGTAAAAATCAACTCCCTTTACAACACCTTTAAGTCCTGTTTCTGTACTTTCAGTAACATCAACAGAAATTGCGGCATTATAGGAATAGATGTGACCGTTATTGAAAACTACGGTATCTGCACCGTCAATAACGCTTGTACCTGTTGAAATACCAGGCATAACCTTGTTCAGGTCTGAAATTAAACTGTTACGGTTTATTTTCATACTAATTTACTCCTTAAATTATTTTATACTTTAATATTAGAATTTCTTGTTAAACAAAAAAACATCGCTCTTTCGGAGCGATGTCTAAAAATGTCTAAACAGAATGTCTAAAATGTCTAACTTCTATTACCATACTGGTCTGCGAGGATTTCAACTAATTTCTTAATACACTGTTCTACATTATCATCATAAAAAGTATCTCCGGTAGTAATTCCAAGTTCTTCTTGAATATTATAAAGCAAATCGTTCAATTCTCTATCGATACGTTTAGAATACTTGTCATAAATAAAATTATAAACCTTACCAAAATCGTAATCTTTAGGGTCAAAAGCATTTGCTTCATCGTACAAACCAGATTTAACAGCCTTACGAGAACTCTGAATCTCTTCATTCATAATCTCGATAGCCTCTTCACGAGTACAGCCGTATTCATCCATAATTGCCTGAATACCTTTTTCTTTTCCTGGCATTGAAGACTTTACAGCTTTACGTGAATTAGCGAGACAGAAAAAATCATCCTCGGTAAATGAAGTTCCGCCGTATTCATCGAACACTTCTTCATCACTTACAATGTTATCGATATCGGCAAGTTCACCGTAAGACAAGTCTTCATCATACTTCTCAGCATAATAACGCTGTTTAAGTTCCTGAAGTGCTTCTCTCGGAAGTTCCTCTACAGACATTGATGATTTTACAGGTTTCTTCTTTTTATCTTTCTTATCTTTGCCGTGACAACCTGAATCTACATAATCAAGTGCATCTTCATCTTTTGGTTCTTCACCAAATCTCTCAATGAACTCTTTACGTGTAAGAAAATCTACACAACCATTTTCACCAAAAGCACCCCAATATTTCTCTTTATCTTCTGAAGATTTAAGTGATTTACGTGAATTAACAACAAGTTCACCACTTTCATATCCCTTTACAATATCATTAGCCTCTTTATTTAACCAGTCCACATCTGATTGAGTAATTGGAAGACTAATTTCTGTATCAACAACATCACCATATTCGTTATTAGAGTCCCAAGGCATTGCATAATCAAATTCAAAATCTGCAAGAACAGCATTTGGATTTTCAATTCCGAGACGACAATAATGGTCGAAAGAATCCCCATCATAAAGGGTACCAGCACAGAAAAAAAGAGCCTTTCCATCATCAAATCGGCATAATTCTTTACAATATGTTATATCACCTTGACTTGGATTTCCATTATCTTTCACACTATCGTATGCTTCTTCAGCATCTTGTAAAGTAATAGGTTTAATATTCATATATTTCCTCACTTAAATAATTTATAATAAATATATAAACTAAACAAACACTTCACCATAGCTCCATCTGCGATGTCGCTCTCCATAAGTCATAGGTCTTTTTCTCAGATAATCATAACCTGAAAGAATCCTAGCAAGTGAAGAAGTGAGTTCATTATCTTCATCAGGAAAAGCGATGTCATAAGTAAACTGTTTGCTCTTATTCTTAAACTTTGTAAAATAAGGCTCATTCTTATCATTTACTTTTACCTTGTCTGAAGACTTTGAAGGGTCTGAAACAATCTGTCCGTTACGGTCATAATATGTCGGTACACTTCCAGGCTCACAAATCAGAATAGAATCCTGATTATATTTATCGCACATATCAATTGCAAATGATTTCAAATCATTAAAGTCACCACTGTTACCACGGTTATCGTAATTAAAGATTACAAAACTTGCTTCAAGAACTTCACCATTATCATCTTCAATATATCCGCCATAAACAGGCATATATGAATATCCGGCAGATTTTATATCAGCAGCTAATTGTTTTGTCCTTGCATTATTTTCAACACGTGTTTTATCTCCACGACAGGCGGAAACAATACAATATCCTTTCTCAGCATGTTTACCTTTAATCAGGTCATACAATCTAATATTCGATTCTATAAGTTTAGATATAGAAACATACTTACCGTTTACAACACAATCACTAATGTTACCTTTCTTGAATACACTATTTAAGCTGGTGTTATTTCTGTCATATCCGTTCTCTTTTATCGGATTAAAATAATTCCACCGTGGCTTATGTACAGAAGATGAGATAAAATCTTTAATCTGCATACCCCATCCCATATCGTTAAGCATTTCACCCCAACCAAGAGTGTCCATAACAGTAATGATACTTCCAAAACACTTACCGAGACCGTCAATAATACAGTTCTGAAGTTCTCTATAATTCATTTTGTTGTTATGGTCATAGCACTGAACAGATGTTTTACCGCCATAAAAACGAATACGGATTGCACCACGTTTAAGAACATCAAGAAGAATATCTGTACGTTCCTGAGATGTATCTAACCATGTTGTTGCATCTGCAGGAATACCATTTTCTATGCAAAGCTGCTCTTTCTCTTCCTGAGTAAAACCAAGCAATTCAGGATTCTGTAAGAAAAAATCAATATGTGTTGTTGGTACTTCATAAAAATTACCTTTCTTGTACCACATTGCACTACTACTCATAACGTCACCTCATAAAAATATCTAAATCTTCTCCCCATTATAATCGTGAAAACTTTTTGCTGTATTCATAGATACAAAGTATGCTTTTCTATCAACCCAATCACGACACATCACATACTTTGGTCCTTCTTCTTCATAAACAATTCCACACACCCAAAGTTTGATGTTATCTTTATTGGCCATAGGAAACGCACCCTCTTTATTCAGTTTATCCTGAATACGTTCATATAAAGCTCTTCCATCCTTTGGTGGTTCAGGAACCTTTTCAACTTTTTCACGGTTATCGCACTCAAGATGATACCTATAATGATGCCAACTTATACCGTCAGCCTGTTTGGTATTGTACGAATAATCAGCGTACTGTTCACCCTCATGTATAATCTTACGGCAATGTTCACAGATATAATCTTTCTGTGCCTTAAACAGATTCTTATTCATAATTTTACTCCTCGTTATAATAATAGAATATTAAAACGAACAGAAAATTTACTACTTGGATTTTTTATTTAACTCTTTCTTATAATCACAGATATCTTTACCATCATTGATTTCAATCATACGGTCTAATATACGTTTCAGACGTTTAAGTACATCTTTGTCCTTTCGATAATATCCATACAGATAATGAACAATATCGTGCGTTGTTCCATTCAAAGGAACGAACCTGTCTTTCTTCAAAATTATATACTCTGAAGGATTTAAGCACATATGATGGAGATTGAATCTCTTTGGTAATTTCTTTAACGTGATAGGGTCTACCTGTCCCTTGAAAAAATTACGGAACTCTTTCCATACAGTAGTTTCACGGAACTTAGATTTCTCTTGTTGATTAAGTGCTTTACCTTTACACGATTCGATAAAGTCCTTTTCCCTTTTCAATTTTTCTTTTTTCTGTTCAGCCCTAGTCATTCATTCTCCTTAAAAAGAAACTTGCTATTTATAATTTTTAGGAGCAATTGAACACATTTATTAAAATGTTGAATTAATTACTAACTTAAAATCAGTTAGATGTTAATTCACTTTCTTCCTTCACAGAACAGCGTGGTTCTCCAGAAGCATTTCTAATTTCGGATGGTTCCCTTCCTACTATGCCAAGACTAGTCACACCTTTATACAAGATGTTTTTGGCAGCATTTATATCTCTGTCGTGATTTACACCACAAACAGGACATACCCATTTCTTTACACCTAAGACTACTTTAGGATTAACATATCCACAATCAAAGCAAGTCTTAGACGTATTCTTAGCAGAAACTTTAATTAATGTTGTTTTGTATGCAAGCATATTCCTTAACATACCAAAACCCTGGTCTCCAACAGCTTTTCCATGATTAAGATTCTCTGCCATATTTTGCAGATTAATGTTCTCTACAATCACATATTCATACTTGTTGGCTAAATCCCTACTAACTTTATGCAACCAATCTTTCCGTTGCCAAGATACTTTTTCATGTAACTTAGCAACTTTCATTTTGGTTTTATAATAATTGTTTGATTGAATTTCTTTACCTTTAACAAACTTTCTTGCAAGTTCTCTTTGGTAGTGTGCTAACTGTTTTTCCCTCTTTCTCAAAAATCTTGGACACTTGATTTTCGTACCGTCAGACATTGAGATAAAGTCGTTATCATCACAATTCCAATCAATCCCTATTGCTTTTCCATTATGTATTTTAGGTTCATCTTTCTTTTCTACACAGATTTTTACAAACCATTTTCCTGTGGCAGTTCTTCTAAATGTTATATTCTTCCATTTACCTTCACAGAATCTACAACCTGCTCGTATATCAAGATAACCTATTTTTCGAGATATAAATAATCCATTCTTATTTATTCTTGGATATGTACATAAACAAGAATATCTAAAACTATCTTTTGGATTTTTCTTACTTTTGAATTTAGGTAGATTTGAAAACTTACCTTTTCTTTCACCCTTATAAGACATGAGAAAATTATGATAAGCTTTTCTAATATCTGACCACATTTGAGCTAAAGGTGTAGAGTCAACATTTTTTACCCATTCTAATGCTTCAGGTTTATATTTCTGAAAGGTAGGTTTATAACCCTCAATCTCCATATCATGATTTTGATTTTTATTAAATACAACTATATTCCAATACAATCTGCAAAGACCTAATGTTTGATTAAACAGTTCTTCTTGCTGAGGTGTTAGATATATTCTGTATTCATAAGCTTTAATCATTATAAATAATATATAATATAACTTAATTTATATTACAAAAATAATCTAAAGATACAATTAAGTTATAAAAAAATACCTGCTAGAACTACATCCTCTAGCAGGTAACATAAAATGTAGGAGCAAATTATGTCTGAGGGGAAGTATGTGACCCTCATCTAATATATAATATTAGATTATGACATCCTCATCTGTAGACATTGGCTGATTTGCATAATACTTGGCATATTTACCACCGCTAACGGCTGGTGTATGTTTTGCTGCCTCATCTTCAAAATTTTCCCATTTCTCCTCAACACGTCTGTTAAGTTCGTCCTCAAGGTCATTCTCACGAATATATCTGATAAGAGATGCCCTATCCATAGCAAGTGCAAATGTCTTATCGAACAATTCCTTTTTCTCAGGGTCAGATTTAATAAACGGCATTGCTGTAAGCATATTAAATCTTTCACCCTCAGAAAGTGTCTCACGATAAGCGTCATACCATTTATTATCAATAAGCCACTGTCGTACATCAGGACCAACCATAGGTTTCTTATTAGGGTCTTGTTCCCAAGCACAGCATTTCGCTGCAGGAGCAGAGATATCACCTGTTTTAGTACGACAGTCAAACAGATAATCAACTCCTGTTTCAACATTATCAATTCCGTAATTGAAATAATATGTATAGAAACACTCACGATATGGACGAGGTACTTTACCTTTGGTTACTTTAAGTTTATTTGTACCGCCAAGAACAACCTTACGGTCTCCCTCTTCATATTCATATTTTTTAGCAGTTGCAAGCCATATAACCATGAAACAATAGAAATCCATTGCTTTACCACCGGCACGGTCATATTTCTCAAAACTGAATGGGTCTACATTCTCACGAATCTGAGAAACGATTACGAGAAGTACATTATATTTCTCAAGTTTTTTACAAAGCTGAGCAAAGAACTCCTGAGAAAGATATTTTGCCTTACCCATTCCCATAGTTCCTTTGTCATAAGTCTTACCCTTATCCATTGCGGCAATTCTTTCTTCTACTCGTTTATCCTGTTCCTCAGATGTGAGAGCATCAAGAGAGTCGATTACATAAACTCCAAATTCATCTTTTTCAAGTGAATCACAGAACTTCCACAAACGATAAAAGGCTTCTTCTACTGTTTCAGGTTTATCACTTTCTTCAGTACAAATATCCATGCCATAAAGTGTCCGAGTATCAAAAGAATATCCGTGTTCACAATCCGCATACATCCACCTAAACTTATCACCATAAGTCCAATGAGCATTGGCAATAATTTCATTATTGATGAATGTTTTACCGGAAGATTTATCACCAACAACATTCAAAATACGACCTGCTGGATTTCCATAAACACCTTTTTCACCACCCATAACAAGGTCAATAAGTTTTACGCCTGTCTTAAAATATGGTCTATTAAACTTCATATTTGTTCTCCTATTTTTTAGTCCGTCTACTATATTGAGCGACAGCTCTTTCAATGTCTGTTCGTTTTGCATAAAGTAGACCTCCCTTCACAATTCCCATTTTCTTCATTTCACAGTTTTCTTTCTGCAGCTGATACTTCAGTCCTGAATATGGGATATTGTATTTACGAGCCGTTTCACCAACAGGAAGGTAATCATCACTTACAGTAAGATTATCCAACCATTCGTAAAACTTCTTTTCATTTACATCATAACGTTCACGACCGTCTTTACCATTACGGATAAGAAAACCATGAATCTTTCCCTGTCTGTAAATTAATGGAGATGTTACGTCAAATCCTCTCTCCTTGCATTTCGCTACCATATCTTTCTGATTCATATAGAACTCCTTTTAACACAAAAAAGAAGGCGGAATAATATACCCACCTTCTTCCTGTCCCGATTTATTGGATGTGATGATTAGTTCTGAGCTTCAACACACTTATCCCAAACTTTACAGGTTGCACATTCGCCATATCCGTCAGCTTCACCCCAATTGTGACCAAATGGACAATTAGAGCCATTACCTGCATCAGATGTTTCAACTTTCTGCATATTGTCAAATGAAGGCTGTGATGTAGACTGTGCCGCAGCCATTGCCTGGTTTGCAAGATTTTCTGTCGGTGTCTGAGCCTGTGCAGGTGCTGCCTGTGTCTGAGTTGGAGCACTCTGTGTTGACTGTGATGTTGTCTGAGCTGTAGTATTCTGTGTCGACTGAGCTGGTGTAGACTGTGCTTTCTGAGATGTTACAGGTTTACCACAAAGAGCTGCATCCATATCATCTTCAGTATCCATAATTAAACCTGCAGACAAATCTACGGAATGATTAAGAACTTCATCTGAAAGTGGAGCACGGTCGATAAGGTCAAAAGAACCTTCATCAATCTTATTGAATTCACTTCCCTGATACTTATCCTTCTTTGTCATGAAACAAATTGTCTTTCCTGTTTCCCAATCAAACGGATTAACTGGAGCACCTGTTGTAGGGTCATTACGAAGTGAAGCACGTGAATTTACAAGTTTCTCAAAACTAAACCAAGCAACATCGTAGTAATAATACTTACCGTCAAGAAGGTCATGAACAATATAAATACAACGTCTTTTATTACGAACAGCTGTAGCGGCATCCTTTTCTTCTTTTGTTGTAGCTGCTTTATACAATCTATAACTTTCATCACAAAGCGGACAATGCTGACCATACTGTTTAAGACATACAAAATCCTGTTTTGCAGGTCCGATTCCTTTGTGTACATAGTAATCAAGAGAATAAACAGTTTCACCCTCTTCACACTGACCAGTTACTACAAACGGATGATTAGGACCGGCATTAAACGGAATAACATCAATCTTATTCTCACCAAGATGCGGCTTGTATTTTTCAAGTCCACTCTTTCCATCTGCAACCTTTGAAATATCAAAAGTTGATTTGTAATTAGCGGCACCGCCATTAGCGTTACCGTTCTCATCTCTTCCCAGATTAAGTGCTGTCTGAGACATTGGTTTTTTGTTAAACATAAATTAGCTTCTCCTTGCCCTTAGGCTATACGCTTTAATTGTTTATAACTATAATAATAGAATTAACGGTTAAACAGATTTACAACAAATACCACATTGTAGCATCATAAGGTGTCTTGGTAGAATCTCCTACAATCCAAAACTTACCGTTACGATAAGTTCCATTATGCCAAACTTTATTTGAACAGAACGACAATGGTTTCTTCTCAGGTGGAATACCTTTCTGTATCTTATCTTTGTTTTCTTTAAGTGTCTTTTTATAGGCTTTTAACTTTTCAATCTTAGATGAGATAATTACTCTAATCCACAAAATGGTAAAGAAAATTACAAATCCAAGACAAACCAACAGTGTAATAACATCTTCCAAATCAAATACAAACCTGAATCCCATTATTCATTCCCCTTAGCGATTGCCTTTGAAAGTTCTTTTACTTCATCTGCTGTAAGAATCTTATCGTTAATCTTTTCGTCAGATTCAATGCCACAAAGTTTTGAAAGATTAATGATTCTTGTATGCTCACAATGTTCACAATCCATTTCTTCCATTCTATCAGGAAATCCTACACACTTATCCGGTTCACAGAATGTAACCTTAGCATAATCATTTCTTTGAATTGGTTTGGTACTATAAGGATGAATTAAACAGTCAGAGATAAAATCAAAGAACATCTGGTCTTCGATAATCTTCTGTGTTTCTTCAATACTTATTTCAGAACAATCCTGTCCACAATCAGCACAAGCCTGATTATAAACTTTCCACAATAATTCTCTAACAGACAGTTTTTCAAAATCTTTACCGTCTTTAAGATATTTGTAGAACACTTCAAAATGTTTTCTTCTTTCTGTAGGTTTATTCATTTTCAATCTCCTTAAATAACACTAAGTAATTTTATTCCCAAAAATACTAAACCCGAGAAGAAAGTTATACACAACATAACCATAACAACGATAAAAAATGTCTGGAATGATTCACTCTCATCAATCTTTTCCCAAATAGATTTCTTACTCATAACCTATTCACCTCTCTGTGGAAGTGGTGTCTGTGTTCTCTGATTGAAATGACTGATTGTCTCATCTTTAATCTCCTGTGTTGGTCTTGCTACGTTTTCTATATAGTTACCATTACAACGAAGTTTTACAAGATTATCCAACTCAGACTTCTTAATCTCAAGTGCCTTTACACCAACACTGATACGCTCAAATGTTGCATTGGCATCTCGCAGCTCTTTCATAGCCTGTACTACTTCAGGGTCACACTGAACCATTGAAGTAATAATGCCTTCTGTTACTCGTTTACCCTCATTAGAACAGTTTTCACGAATTGCAATATTACGTTCTGCCTGAATTACTTTGAGTGCATCTGCCTTTTCTGATACAAGTGCCTTAGCCTCTCGTGCCATATCAGCATAATTGTAATAGGTGGAAGACATTGTGATACATTCACTTTCGAGGTGATACTGGTCTACTTCTACATCTGATTTAATATCCATAATTTACTCCTCAAATACAACTACCATACATTTCTGCTGATAGTCCAAACTGAATGAGATAATCTTTTTACCTTTTGAGATTAATTCATCAAGTGTTTTCTTAGCTTCTGATGCTACATTGATACTGAAGTTGTAACGATAATATTCACATCTCTGTCTTGCAAAACAGAATGAAACTGTGAACATAATTAATAATGTTGCAAATAACTTCTTCATAATTTACTCCTTGTTATAATATTAGAATCTATGCAGTTTCTTTGTATCTTGGTTTCATATCTTCTTCTGAAAAGAAATATAAACCATATTCCATAGGACATTCATACCAACCAAGCGGTGCAGGGAAGTCATCTACAGAATCTATATCTCCACCGTTTACAATATTGTTTGCCTGATACTCTGTGCAACCATCAAGAAGTGCTGCCTCAAATATAAACTTTTCATCAGGGTCTGTTGGTTTTACACCAAGTCCGTTCCAAAGGTCCATTGGATGAAACTGATAAAACTCCATATATTCTTTCATCTTATCAAGAGATACTTCACTAAACTCTTCAGGAAATACACGGATGTTTTCACCTGCAAACTTTATCTGCATAGCAGCTTTAAGTCTGCGGTAATCATTAGGACGACCAAAACCACTTGATTCAGAAAGAGGTTCAAGTAAAGAATCATCGTTATCTTCAACGAAAGAATAAACGTCAAGATTACTGAGAAATCTCCATAAGTTTTCATCTTTTGTGTTCTCAAGTTCCTCTTCATCAATGTATGCACAACGTTTAAGTAATTTACGAAGTTTCTTTACTCTCTTCCCAAATGTCTCGTCCATAAAAGTATTTTCCATTGGCCAAGGTACAGCATAATGAATCGACATAGCAGGTGGTGCAACTTCCGTTGGTAATTTATCTACCAAAAATATCCATTTTCCTTTTTCCATAATCTTACTCCTTTTACATCCACATTATATCATAACGGCATCCAATATATTTGAAACATTTCCTACCTTTATTATTTGTTAACTTAAAAACGCCACCGTTTGAAATATTTTGTTGGTCTGCATAATTTACCAATGCATATTTTCCAAAAGGTGTTTCAAAGATATCAATAGAGTGTATTTTAAGAGGATTTGTTTTTTCTATCCAATAATCTCTCATTTCATAATCACAATTAAGATGTTTTATAAAATTACAACCTAAAGGACTTTTTATATAGCAGCCAAAACTATCAAATGCAAATTTATTATAATAAACACTCAAAAGTTCATTTTCAATCATTTCTTGTGTCAATTCAAATGTTACTTCCATAAATTACTCCTTATCCCTTTCAAGTATTGCACTTGACAACATATTCAATTCTTTCAAACAGTCCTTGCAAAGGATAATCTGCATATGACAATTACCTTGTCCAATAAGAAGTTCATAGCATTCTTTTACAGATTTTACACCCATAGCTATATCCATTTCAGACAATACTGAATTATTGGTAGCAAGACAAACTTGGCAACGTCTGTCTGTATCTTTACACTTATCAACACTAATCATAACTTACTCCTCTGCAATATAATGTTTATTAAACCATTCCTCACATTCTTTTTCAGAACCTCTAAAACAAACATCGTCTAAAGTTCCATCTTCTTTATCAGGGCAAATATAATAATTTTCTGAAAAATCACCCCAATAAACGCACCAAACTTCTTCACGTGTAGGTAAATGTGGTTTATTCATAAACCTTCTCCTTCATTATCACATTCAGCAGAATCATAACCTTCTTCATATCCAACTTGATGAATTTGGTCATAAACTTCATTCACAAAAGAATCAATAAATGAACGACATTTCTTAGTGTTCTCTATCTCAATCATAACATTAGAACAAAGATTAATGACATTATCCTCAAACCATTCCTTAATCTTCTTTTCACTTTCAGGATTCAATAATCCCCACTTGATTTTATACGGTGGGAAATCAGAACAAACAAATTTACCGTCTTTAATCATAGTCCTTACTCCTTACCAAAATACTTTTCGTAGTTTTCAATTCCGATACCAAGAACAATTGCTCTCTGAATCTTTGTATCATCACTAAAATGTCCACCATCAACATTTCTAATGTAATCAATTGGACAACCTCTCTGTTTATCAGATATTTTCAAAAAAAGTGAACCTACATCCTTTCCAAACTTACTGTCATATCTCTGAAACTCATCTTCGATATAAACAGGAACATAATAATTTGTGAACTCTAAAAACTGACCTACTGTAATCTTTTCCATAACTTGCCTCCTAAAGCAATGTTTTAATTTATATAATTATAATACTAAATAAAATATATTTTGTAAAGGATAATTAAGAAAAAAGTTAAATATTTTTACATGACAGATAAGGAATTATATGTTTTTCTTCGAGATACTTATAAAATTAAGTTTGCTCACTCTTATATCCATTTTATTAATAATTTCAGCACGTTAGATTCTGGATTAAAGGATTATCAAGTTCATCATATCTGTCCAAGATGTTGCGGTGGAAATGATGATGAAAGAAATATGATTAAGGTTTCTTTCCACCACCACAGAAAACTTCATCAGTTAATCCTTCAAACTAAAGAACTAACTGATGAGCAACGACAAAAACTTACTTTCGCTTATCAAAAAATGAAGAAGGGTTAGTCAATCTTTCTGTCTCCACATACAATTCTTACATCAAATACATCATCTGGAATATCTGTGTTGATACTAAGGATTGAAACCTTATTGAATATCTCCATAAGTTTGACAACAATATTAGTCAAATCGAGCATATAGATAATCCATTTACCACCACCATTCTTACCACCGTGAATACCCCAAACATAATGCGGCTTACCAATCTCTTCAGGTGAAGGAACTCCTGCAACATAACTTGTTGATAAATCATCTGTTCCATTAAGACAGTGATTGAACTGACGGATTATATCATCATCTTCGATTTTAACCCAATCTTCACCAAATTCATTCTTTATCATTTCCATTATTCTTTCTCCTTATTCACAAACACACAACCTTTATCCGATTCTGCCTTATCATTCGGAAGATAAACTTTAACTTCCTCACCCTTAGGTCCAACTTCTACTCGAAAGCCTGTACATCTATGTTCCATTGTTGGAAATAAAGTTTCACCATAAATCTTTTGTATCACTACAGGATAATCTTCAACAATAAGCGGCTTAATGAAATCAAGTGCATTGTAAAGACTATCAAAATTATAAATATTATTTGGTAGAGTTGCCATAATTATTCTCCTTTTAGAATCTATGATTTACATCATAAGTATCGTGTTCTCCCTCTTCAGAAAACACAGAACTAAATGTAGCATCATCACACCATCGTTTATTGTAAGCCGCCTGTAGACGGTCAAGTAAAGCTGATTTAAGTCCTTCTAATTTCTTATATTCAGATACCAAAGAACCTGTAAGATTTTTATCACGTAAATCTTTATATGTCTTTTCATCAAAGAAATACCCAATAATCTGATGCTGACGGTCTTGAATCTCTTTACCTCTGTTTTGGAGTTTTCTTAATTCTTCTTCTGAAAGATTAAAACTATTACGAATACGTTTTCGAAGTTGAAAATTGTCTCGTTTTACACCAAGTTTATCAAAAATATAATACGGAGCATCTTCAGGGATACCATTTGGAAAATACTTTTTAAGCATTTCTTTTCCAACTCTTTCCTGAATTTCTTCTGCAATCTTTTTATTTTCTTTTTCTTTATTGTAAGATTCGATATCATCTATGAGTTCTTTTCGAAAACGTTTCTCAAAATCTTCGGCTGTAAATTCTTTTTTACAAGCACCCATCACACGTGATTTAATTGGATTTGGATTTTCACAAACATCTACAGATTCTTCCACAAATTCTTCCATTGTTATTTCTCCTAATTAAAAAATAGGGCTGGAGTACACTTAAGCTCCATTAAGACCACCTCATCAGCTAAGATAAATTAGTCGCCCTGTAATATTTTTATTTACTTGTAAGAGGTACTACCGCACCTGTACCAGGAACTATGTAAGCTGCATCAGGAACTTCTTTACCATTCCAATGTTTAGCACGTTCCATCTGAATCTCATAATCCCATTGTCTCTGATAAGCCTGTTGATTTGCGGCAATCTGTCTAGCCTCATAAGCGTCTGCATCTGCCTTAATCTTCTTAGATTCAGCCTCACCCTTTGCTTTTGCGATTTCAGCCTGTGCATCGAGTTCAGCCGCTTGTCTATTTGCCTCTGCCTCTTTTACTTTCTTCTGTGCCTGAGCCTCAGCAATATTAGCTTCCTGTTCTGCTTGTTTTACCTGCTGAGTACGATTGGCCGTTTCCTTAATCTGGCGGTCAAAGTCGTCTGACCAGTCCCAGTTGGTAATAGTAGTCTGGCTAATAAGAATTGGATAATCTGCCATACGACTAAGAATTGCACTTGCAACCTTAGATGTTACTTCTGGCTGTTTTTCAACAAGTTCATAGATTGAATAAGTACCAACAACCTCTTTTACAGATGCCATAACGTTTGATTTCATAGCCGATTCAACCACAGAATCTCCATATCGTGTAGCAACATCCATAATCTTATTTTCATCAAAAGCATACTTTACATTTACGGTAGTTCCTACAGTCTGCATATCTTTTGTGATAGCACCCTGTGAACCTACAGGAAATGTTACTTCGAATGTTCTTGGTGCAATACTGTACTTCTTTACTTTCTGAATGAAAGGTGCTTTGAATGTAAGTCCTGGTTCAACAACCTGTTTTGCTACACCAAACTGATACAATACACCTCTTTCTCTCTGCTGAACTACAGAACAAGAATTAATACATGTTATCAGGACAAACAATCCGATAAGTCCGATAACAACCCATTTTGCAATTTTCTTTACTGGAAAATCTTCTTCATACATAGCATTTTGCTCCTTTTGTTTGTGTTTTATTTCAACCTTTGGAATACCAAAGTATTTGACAAGAATATGAATAACTTCATCTTGGTCATAAATAGCGTAACCTTTTGAATCTAACAGGTCTGTTAGAACTCGAACCATTGAAACATTATTTGTATTGAAGTATACATTTAAGATTTCAATTAATTGGTCTCTGTCAGTACGAAATGCATTACAAGTATTATGAAGTTCCATAATCTCAGACATAGCCGAGATTATTTCCTGTTCATTAAGATAATCATGCAATGTCAACTTACTCTCCTGTCAGTTCCATGAAGTCGATAAGACCTTCATAAATTGCATATTCTTTATTTCTCCAAGTATCTACTCCACTGAATGCCTTAAGCATTGCCGCTGCTCTGATGTTTAATCCTTTCTTAAGAATAGAACGTGCATAACTCATTACAAGGAATCGTACACTTTCAGGATTTGCCTTAAGGTCATCTTTTGCCTTTTCAAGACATTCCATATAAGCATCCCAACCTTTATTAGCAATAAGTGCTCGACAAAGTTCAATCACATCCTGATTTTCTTCACCAAACTCTTTTTCTTTAAGATACTGTCTACGTTTATCATCGTTCTCAAGATAAATAATACCATTTAGTAACTGAAGAGCTTTACGTGACGAACCCTCTGACATTGAAACAATCTGTTTAAGAATCTCAATATCCATACTCACAGTTTCTTTATGAGACACGACACGCAACTGTTTAAGCATTGTTGCATCATCAAGAGGTTTCATTGTAATTTGTGGACAACGCTGGTCTCGAATTGTTTTAAGCAATTTTTCAGGATTTGTTGTACACAGGAAAAAATATACCCACTGAGGGCAATCCTCCAACATCTTCAACATAGCTTCCTGAGCAGCTGGTGTAATTGAATGACATTCATCGAGAATATAGACAGTCTTTTCCGAATCTAACGGCATATATCTCAACTGTTCCTTAATCCGGCGTATATCTTCGATTCCTCTATCGTCTGAGGCATTAATCTCATGTATAGAGAGTTCATCACATCCCATATCATGAGCCATGGCACAAGCAAGTGTTGTTTTTCCACAACCGCTCGGTCCCGTAATCAAGAATACATGTGACCCATGTTCAATACTCGTCTTAAGTGATTCGATGGCAATTTCATTACCAAGAATCTCAGAAGTACTCTGGGGTCGATACTTGTTATACAATTCCATAATTTTACTCCTATCTTAATATTAGAATAACTGCATTTTCTGATTATTCTTCTTTTTCCAACTTTCATAACTTCCCCTAGTAGCATATTCTTGAACATCAATAAAATGCAACTTAGGGTCAGAATCGTAATCTTTATCCCACACAAACCATCCTGTGGTCAAACTACCTACACCAAAACTACCATCCTCAAAGATAGGAAACTGATAGTCTACTTTACGATTAAAAACATAGATATCAGATAGACCGTTCCACAATCCATTTTCTAATCGCTGATAACAACTGAAATAATCTGTCTTGCCTATAGCTATTGTAGTCTTAGCTACTCTCTTAGCCTTAACGATAAAATCATCAAACAAATCAAATGGTGGGTTAAGCACAGCATAATCAAAAGAAAAATCCTCATACTCATCTTCAAAGAAATCATTACCATACATCAGGTCTCTTTCCATTACAGTATTACTTTCTCTGAACCATTTACTGATAGCATAATGTCCACAGCAAGGGTCTAAGATTGTAGCAGCTGGGCTAATTATATTCAGTTCCTGTAATTTCCAAGTGAGTGAATAAGGCGTTTCATAAAAATCATTCTTATTCCTCAATTCCTCGCTCTTTCTGTTTGCGTATGCTTTTCCCATAGTATTTTAATATTAGAACAAACTAAACTTACTTGGCATTTCATAGCCATACTCAGTAAGTCTCTTCTTTGCCAAATCTATATACCACTGTTTATCGAGTTTAATCGACAGCGGAATATTTTTAACGTCTTTATTATAAATGAAACAGTTATCAGGTGTATTCGCAAACTTATCTGGATTGCCACCATGTTCACGACACTTACCAATATAAGTATCTTTTTTATCTGTTGAAGCATAAACACGGAATGTCTTCTCGGAAAGTTCCTCTCCGTTATGCCAGCCAAGTTTATATTCTTTAGAGATACGAACAATCATCTGGAAATCAATCATATTTGTACTGTCATTTATAGTCTTTTCGACAGGAACATCCTTTGTAATATAATCTACAACAGCTCTGTTTACAATCGGTAAATCATTATCCAAATCAGACAATTCTTTAACATACTTTCCTTTACGTTCAAGTTTACCGTTATCAAACACGAAGATATAGTTGTTTACATCCTTAGCTACATAGTTAGTAAGTACATCCTCACCAAGTCCCATTCCAGTTCTGATACTCCATTCCTTACAGACGTGTTTCATCTTTCTCTCAGCCATAGCATCGTCTTCAGGAATTCGAATAATAATACCATCTGTGTTAGACTGAATCAGTTCGAACTTATCTCCAAGTGATTTTTCAAGATGTTCAATCAAATCGAGCAGCATAAGCTGTCCATTTAAACAGATATTATTTGCCTGAACAGGGTCATAAGCAGTACTTACTCTAGCTTTAGTAATTCCATACTGAGAGTTCAAAATAATCTTAAGTGGAGCCTGTTCCTTCTTCTTTCCAGCTTTCTTTAAAGCAACACGTAAATCATATACTTCCTTGAACTTCCATGGTTTCTTTGCGTTACGTGTAAACAACTCGTACACAATCATCAAACTCGGATAGAACGATGTAACATCAAGGTGATACATCTTACCTTTAATGTGAACAGGTTTATCTGCAGCACCATGAACACCACCCCATCCAAACTGATGAGGTATTCCTGCAACCATTGTTTGGAATGCTGTCTTTGCAGTATCTTCGCCTTTATCTTTCTTTCTTACCTGAACACCTTTATTAAGAATATGTGCATATTCCGGTGTATTAGGTATCATATACTGATAACTTTTATGATTGGTCATTTCAACAAACCAGTCACGAACATACGCATATTTCTCAAGCTGAATACAAGGAAGAATCGTTACATCAAATTCATCATTATGTTCCTGTTTCTCACAGTCTACTACAAGTGCTGTAAGCTGTCCCTTTGTCTTGATAATCCAATCGAAAGGAAAATCAAACATTTCTACAATACTTGTAATTCCATTATAATCATCAATTTTTCGTCTAAATACTTCAATTGTCTGCTCTACATCATGTACACAATATTTCATGGTCATGTACATTTCCGATTTAGTCAGAGGTCTTTGAATATCAAAAGGAACTGAAGTCTCTTCGATATCATTTCCCATATATGCTTCAAACGTCTTAAGTGACGGAGCATTTACAATCTGAATCATGATGTCGTAAGACAATACCTTTATCTTACGGAAATCTTTACTGATTTCAAACGGTTGTTTACCATGAATAATTATTTCATCCGATATCTCTTTCGGATTCATTCCCAAAAGAATACCTTTGAGAATTGCAATATCGTAATGTTTGTTATTATATCCTACCCAAATCTTATTACAGTTTTTATCAAAATATTTCTGAAGTGCAGCTCTGTCATTTGCAATAACAGTCTTTGTCTTTTCTATGGGGTCGATAAGAACTACAAGCCAGTCAAACTTAAAAACTTCAAAGTCATAAAAAATAAAACCGTGCGGATATTTTTCAGATGTAAAATCTGGGTAGTTCTCACTTGTTTCTAACGTTCGATTAATGTGTACTAAATCTTTATAAGTTACGTGTGTTACAATTTCTTTATCTGTATTGATAGCCGTCAAATCATCTGTATTAAACATAGTATCTTAATATTAGAAATTTATGTTAAACAGAAAACCCACCGTTTAAGGTGGGCTTATGTAATTTATGCTACCTGCCAGCCAATCTTATTCCAAAAGTGACTGATTTCCGACATAATCGACTGAGTAATCTCAGGGCTATATCCGAATCTCTTACAAATATAAGAGTTTCTTGGATAACATTTCTGTCTTGAGTTTTCCCACTCACGACTGATTATATACTTGAACACCTGGAATCCTTCGTAAGACAATTCTTCCTTAGCTGTCTGAATAAGTTCCTTTGTTGATTCAGAAACATTATAATCACAAGAAACAATGTTATCTTCATAACGCTTATCTTTGCCGCTGTCATCAGTAAAGTTCATGTCCTCATAATGAGTCATTTCTCTCATACCGAAGTCATAGTAATCAGCAAGTCTTCCGAGAAGATTCTGATAAAGGTAAGTTGTAAACTTCATTCCTTTTTTACCGTCAAAGTTCTCAAGGCACTGAGTATAAATACACATTGCCTCGCCAAGAACATCATCAAGTTCAACGTCTGGTCTACGTTTCTTATTCTTGTGATAACGGTCCAAAGCCAACTTCCAAATCATGTTCTTGCAAGATTCGTAATCTCCACCCTTAATTTCTTTCATATCAATACTCCTAAGATATAGTTTTATTTTAATTTATTATAACAAACAGTAAAAATCTTGTAAATGGCTGATTAAACTAATCAGCCATATTATTTTTTTTATTTCGCAATTTCTAACAGCAAAGACGAACGATTTACAATATTAATTTTATAATAACCTTTATTGATTCTACGTTCAACAGACTGAATATCTTTGGCTGCAACACTTTTATATCCCTTCTGTTTTCGAACAATATTCAAAAGAACTTTTGAAGGGACACTAGAGATTGATTCCCAATCTTTTCTCAAGTCCCAACGGCCTCTCTGTCGCTCGTTATGAATCCAAATCAAATCGGCATAATCGCATTCATCAAAAACATAGACGTCTTTATAGTCATCGATTCTGTAATAAGTGTAGCATTCAACTTCCTCACCTTCTCTCATCCATAATGTCTGATGTTTGCATTCGATGTTATATTTCTTTACAAAAATCTTCATTGCATTAACATCATAAGAATGAAATTTCTTTTCAACATCATCGCCATAAAGACGCTCATCTTTCATCCAAACTCGATAAACAGTTTTGCCATTATCGTTAGACAAATCGATTTTCATCTCTTCACCCTGAGAACCTGAACAACCTGACATCCAAATCATAAATCCTGAATTAAGATAAGACTGAACGATGTTTGTAAAAGCCTGTGAAAGTTCTTTCTTTCCGTAAAGTTTGATTTCTTTTCCACCAACAAATGTTTTCATATCTGCCTCCTAAAGCATTTAACTTAATGTAAATATATCACAGAATAAAACTTATGTAAAGGATAAAATAAAAAAGTGCTGCAATTCAACGAACTACAGCACTAGCTTTAGGAGATATTTGATTGTTACAGTTTGTCCCAATCAGTTATATTTTTTAACTTTTCAAAGTAACTATCACGTTTCTTTTCTTTATCTGATTTTTCAGTCTTCAATTCTTCAAGCTTCTTCTTCGCCTCTTCCAAAGTATTACAACCATATTTTGTTTTCCACAACTCAATAATAGAATCCTGTTTACCTTTGGCTGTTGCAGACTGAAGTTCCTTATCTTTTATTTTATTTTTAAGTTCTGCAAATTCATGCTCAGTCATCTAATCCTCCAATACTTGTGATTGATGTTTCTAATTTATTCAAATCAATCCATATATTATTAAAATAATTCATTGTCCTATATAACATCACAACGTCTTTCAAATCAGGTCTTACATCTCTGAAAGAAACTCTATCGAGGTCGTAGAAACGGTCATATTCTTTATGACATTCATTTATATGTTCCTCAAGTTCCTCTGGTTCCATCTTGAAAAAACTGAATATTGTTTTTCGAACATCTTTCTTAAACTTCTCAAATTCTTTTACGAACATAAACATTCCTTTTTAATCGGACTATGACAGTACGGACAAATATTCGGTAACTGACTTTCCAATTCTTGCTGCTCTTTACTCAGCTGTAAAACTTCTCCAGATAAACGCTCATATTCATTTATTGAATCTTCAAGCTCTTTATCATCTTTAATAATTATAGAATCTATGTCTGAACAGATTTTCTTAACTTCACTCAAATCAACAATCTGACTACCATATAAATCATAATTAGATATACTGTCTTCAAGTTCTTTTGTGTCTGGAATAACAATATTCTCAATCTGTTTAATCAAATTGTTATGTTCAGTCAAATCCATTTTGGAAGATTCTAAGATTTCATAATTATTGATAGAGTCATAAAGTTCAGATGTCTGTGTGCTAATATTATTAACCATCTCATACAGTTTTTCTGTTCGCTTACAAAGATTATCAGCCTCATCAATCCACTCTGCATTTTTCAATTCTTCTTCAAGTTTCTTAATATCAGATTCCACAATCTTCTGTTCTGAAGATAACTGTCGTTTATCAGAATCTGCAATAGACATAATCTTATCAATACTATCAAGGTGGACAATCTCATTAAGATACTTACTTGCTTCACCTGCACTCTTAGTCAGAAGATAAGGTGGGTCTAACTGAAACTGAAAGTTCACATCAGATACATTTAAGAAGTCTGTTACTTCTTTTGGTACACCTTTACCAATAGCATCTAAGACAATTTCATTTTCACCGTTCTTACAGATGTTATATCCGTTTCGTTTCTTATCACGGATTCTCTCAACATAACCTTTCTCTGTATACAGTTTTACAGAAAGAGGTTCCTTAAAATCTTCATTCCAATTTGAGTTTATCTTTTCAGTACCTTGCGGCTGATTTTCTACTACCCAGCGAATAGCACGGATAACAGCTGACTTACCATTATCAGATTCACCACAAATAACATTTACACCCTTGTCAAATTCAAGGACTGTATTTTTATGCGACTGGAAATTTTTTATTTCAATTTTAGTTATCATATTTCTTTTCTTCCTCTAAGAATTGTTTCCTTGTAATAATAGGACAAGTTCCTGTTCCAATTTCAAATTCACTTTCTCCACTTCTTAATCTTTCAATTTGTTTAGAAGAAAGAACTGTATATTGAACATATCCATCTTTAGTATCTTCATATAGCTGTTTACCCGCATTTATTATGTATTCATTAATTGTCATTTATTTTCCTCTATATCTGTTTCTTCAAAATAATTGTTATAATGTTCGTTGTAATACTTTATCTCTTCATTCAGTTTATGAATGTTATAGAGCGTACCTGGAAGAACTAACAAATAAGCGATGAAGAACGGAACTATGAAAACGAATCCTTCGTCATCTATTCCGAACTTCTTATACCATTTCAGTTCTTTCCAAGTCTTACGGTTTCCTGTCCAACGGTAATCCCAACCATAATCACCATCACCGGCATAACTATCCCAAGTTTCCCATAACATTCCGAGATATGGATGCTTTGTATAATAACTATCAGTTACTATACACAACTGACACCAAAATCCATTCTTGAATGGATGAGGATGTAACAATCTACGAATTGTATCTTTTATTTTATATGTCATTCGCAATCCCTCGAAGTTATAAAAACTTCTTCTCCTTCAAGCCAATTCTTATATCGGTCTTTTTTCTTCTGCTCAACATTTATCTTACAATAACAATCTGCACAAATATCATAATAAGTCATTGTACCAAATGATACAAAACTTCTTATTCCTGTTTCTGTACAATTACGACCACAATTAAAACATCTTGGAATAAAGAATATTTTACCTTTCTTTTTCTTGTAGCCATTTAAAAAATAATCTAAAAACATTTCTACCACCAATCAGGTTCTTCAAGTCTACAGCACAATACTTTATGTGCCCTACCAAGTTTCTTTGCTTTATCCTTTGCACATTTCTTATTCTTATACAAGGTTGCTTTCATAATATTATAGACATATTTCTTTTTATCCTGATTCCAAAAACCTTTCTTTGGTTGATAAACAATGTACAAAAATCCAAAATAATATCTGAATGCTCCCATATTATTTACTCCTCTGGATATCTTGCTTTCGGACATCTTATAATATCAGGGTCATAACACTGACAAACCTGACTTTCCATAAAATCTATGCAACCTTTACAAATAGTGTATCTATGCCATTCTGGATGTTCTCTTCTGTAATCACTTACCCATTTATCCCACTTTACTAGCGGCATACATTTTGGCTCGTTATGTTTCTGTGTGAATACAGGAGCTGCACAATTACAAGTCAAACAACCAACACTCTGTAATCCTGTACTTGCCTCAGTAGTGCAAAGGCTCGGTCTAGTCAAACAAAATGGACAGCGGTAAGGACTTATCTTATCATCATACATTCTTCAACTCCATAATATTTCTATTACTAAATCCAATAGGATAATCATGTTTCTTATTATACGGAAACTTAGCTGTAATCATCCATGTTTCATCCCAATCAATTCTTGTATCAGGCTCATCATAATACAATTCACATTTAATAGAACTTATGATGATATCCTTATCCTCTTTCATACAATGAGATATAAAGTCATCCCAATCTTTTGGTTCAAAACAAGTTTCCATAGAATCTTTAAGGCCACCTCTATGAAATCTTACTTTCAAAGTATCATCCTGTTTACCACATTCTTTTCCTTCAAATGTTTCAGCTTTTGTATTATTCATAACTTCTCGATTCATAATGCTGTTAAATACATTTTCTGAGATTTCTTTATTTATAGCCGCACAATGCTGTAGTACCATTTGCTCAGCACGTTTACCAATATCCATTTCTTCGTTCATTCAAACCTCTCATATAAAGCAAATCCTACAGGAATTGCAATTACCTTATCCATAAACTTCCAGTCTACTCCCAACCTGTACAACCCTCACCATACAAATCGTATCTTTTCTGTGCCTCGGCAAGGTCTTTATCACACTCATAGGCTTCCTCACTTCCTTCATTAAGAATCCGAAATCCTTTTACCAAATCACAGTCATATTCCACAGGGTCTAACGGATGATTACACGGATACCATTCATAATGTACCCAACCAAACATTTCTTTATCAAACGAAAATAAGGCATAAAGAAAATGTGGTCTAAAGAATTTTTCTTTTGATTCTAGTTGTGCAAGAGTAGGAGTAACACATTCGTTAAAAAATTTATCTAAATCTACTTTCATTTATTTCCCCAACATCTTCTTTATCTTTTCTTCTCCGTTCATTCAACACGCTCCTTAATTCATCAATATCCTTAAACTTTAGAATAAAACGATAGTAATCTACCCAATCCGTACCAGCCTTAAAATAATAAGCTGCATATACATCTGTCATTTTAATATGAAATAATATATCTTTTAATGATTCATCTATGTCTCTTTCCAATCCCCATACAACAACGTCTGGTTTTTTACAAGCAATATCAAAATCGAACTTAGGTACAGACATTCTTTCTCGACTTAAGAACTCGAATAATGATTCGTTATTGTTCAGACAAACTTTAAGACTTCTGTGATTCTTTGGTATATTATAAAGTTCTAATTCTTCGTTAATCATTTATTCTCCCAATATCTTCTTTATCTTTTCTTTCTGTTCATCTGTACACTCTACAATCAGCATATTCTCAATACAATTCTTTTCTTGTATAGCATGGTCATAAACAGCCAACAATAAATCACTGATATCAAGTTCATCTTGTTTTGAATTAGGAATGATAAGATTCATCTTGAGATTCATGGCATCATAAACAACATTGCTGCATCCTTTAATCATTTCAAAAATCTCAAATAACTTGCGTCTTCTCATTTCAATATAGCAGCTTGGTTCTTTCATTTATCTCACCTCTGAATAAAAATTAAATCATTTCCCTTATTATCAAATAAGATGGCATGTTCATATTTCTTAGGTGCTTCTAATAATTTATCCATAGTATAATAGATTGCTTCTTTATTTGTATTAAAACAACATTCTACAACTTTATCCGGTCTTTCTTTCGCAAAAACATTATAAAAACCCTTATCTTGACATAAGTGAATTTTAAATCTTCTCATTTCTCACCTCTCAGCAAATACAGATTATTCTTTACCTTAGCCAAGTAAACTTTTGTACTTGGCTTTACAGTATCATTCATTACATTACCTTCACCGCCGTTATATGCCATAATTACATCTTCTTCCACTTTCAATTTATCCTGTAAATACTGAATATGATGTAATGCAATATAAATATTATGTTTCCAATTGAACGGGTTCAATTCTATGTTCTCAAACCAATATCTATCCTTAAACGTTGTCCACACATAATAGTCATTAAGCTGGAATAGTCCTAAATCCAATGTACCATTCAAGTTTGGTTTACTGATTGCTTCAGGATTGTACTCAGGATTCTCAACCATGAGAATCGCCACAGCAAGGTCAGAGTCTACATCAAGTTCATCACAAAGACGGCAGATATAATCACTGTACTGTCTCGGAATATGTTTATAACGTGGTTCTGTTTCAGGAATAACTATTTCCTCAACTGTGAAATCTACTGCTATTTTCTTAGCACGACTTGTACCCAACAAATAGCAACATACCATTCCTGAAATTACTAAAACAGCAACACAACTTAAAAATATAATCTTAAACTTATTCATTTTATTTCCCATTATAATTATAATATTAGAATCTTATTACTTTCTAATTTTTGTAATATTCGTTATGCCATTTTTCAACAATTACAGCTTTAATCTTATCGTAATTACTTACAAGTTCTTTCTGAAAATCATACATAAAATCTTTTGGCATATCTGAAACATACTTAAACTTATAGCTATGTCCGTTGTACAACCAATACATATCGTGACACCAAGAACCGCCCTGACTATCACACAAGTAATCTCTTTCGACAGCCAGATACATATTCCAATTCTCAAGTTTGACCATAATTTGTAAATTACCTTTATGAACTCTAATGTAAGTATTTGTTTCAGGAATATGATATATTCCTTCAAACTTAATATTCCGATAATCATAAGTTAATTCAATAACATCGTGTAATGTCGAATTGAAAATACAATGTTTCCTAAATTCTTTCCATTTCTCAAATAAATTCATTTAATCATCTCCATTATCAATATACATTACAAGAAACGCTTTCCGACCAACCTTAATATCTTTTATTAAATTTTCAGGTTTATCAATCAACCATTTATTCATTTCTTTAACATTCTTAAATATCATGGTAGCAATATGTTTATGAACAATCGGTCTAAACGAGTTTAATATATTTTCTTGTTCAAGATAGATTTCTGTTCCTTTACCATCTATAACACATCTACAAAACTTTTCAACATGTGGAGAATCACTGTTAATACGATGTAGTCTTATTTCACATGGATTATTATAATTTGTATTTATAAATCCAAGGTTAAACTCCAAATAAACTTTATCTCCACAAGAAATATATTTTTCAGTAAACTTTCCTTCATTATCTCTTCCAACATATTTACCACCAAGTAAACAAACATAATTTGGTTCTTCCATTATTCTGCTCCTTTATTCTTCAACTGTTCTGTAGCAAGTTCAAAAGCAAGCAAATATAATTCAACTATTCCTGTACTTCTTTTTCCAATACTAGACGCATATTCCCAACAGTCTGAATCAATTTTACTGAGTACATCATATCCTTTTTCAGATAAACCTCTTCTATCTGAAAAATCTTCTAATACGTCACATATAAAATCGTGAATATTTTCGTAATCTTCTGGTAATTCTAATTCATAATCTTTTATATGTTCTTCAATTTCCTTATATGCAGAATCTTCGTCATATTCAAATAAATCTCTACTATGACAATTAATTTTACCCATGAAATAAGACGGATTATGTACAAAATCACCAAAACGTTCATAAATCATATTGTTGTAATTAGTTGCAGTAAGTTGACCCAAATCACCGGTAATGTGTAAGCAACAAAAATCTTCGTCAAAAAGAAATCTTATACAATAACAACGAGTATTTGGTTCTGCAAAATCCAAGATTTTAATATTTCCTAAATCTGTGAACTTAGCAACATGCTTTTCAAAATTCTTTTTCTGCATTTCAAGATTAATCATTATTCTGCTCCTTCTAATTCTCTGTGCATTCTAAGTGTGAACATTGAAACATCTTCATTCTGCTTTCTACACCAATCAATCATAGCCTTTGCGTCATAAAGATAATTCCAGATATTGCAACCCTGGCAATCACCTTTCTTATAATTATAACAATTCTTTCTGTGTTTGCATTTTTCAACAGTTAGTGGTTTTGCATTCATTATTTCTTCCCCTTCTGAATCTTCTCATCAATCTTTTTCAACTTCCCATAAATTGATTTTGCAATTACCATACCTTTATCTTTGTTTGATTCATCTTTGATATAAAGGTACATGCTCATGCTCAAGAATCCTATCTCAACCGGACTTAATTTCAAATTATATTTGCCGCCACAATCCAACAGATATTCATCAAAACTTTCATACTTCTTCTTAACCATTCCTTATCTCCTCATCTACATTCAAACTATCTTCCATTCTCATTAATCTTTCTTCCTCAGCAATATCTTCCGCCTTTGGTCTCCATTCATTGATGTAATCAGAAAGATTATCTTTTGGGTTATATCTTACTCCTGTTTTGCTCTGAATCCAATTTACAAGTTTCTGCTGCTTTTCTGTCATAATTAATTCCCCGACTGTTCAATCCAATCATTTATTCTATTCTGTATACCTTTATCATGATTCTTAGCCTCATTACGAAGTGAAGAAACATAGTCCAATGTAACATCTTCTGTTTTAATACCTTCAACGAAATTCTCAATAGTATGGTCTAATGCTTTCTTTTCATATCCGTTATGATTAAACTTCTGTTCAAGTCCTATTGGAACAAAGTTTACATCTTCAGTTTCAGTATCGACAACATATACGCCCGGTGTGTAATCTTCAAAATCAGCTGCCTGTCGCATAAGACAACCTGAATTAACAACATGACGGTGATTTGAAACATAATGAAAGTTCTTGTGATAATCTCCAGTAAAGATAAATTGTGCGTGAGGGAATTTTTTAAGTAAAGATTCAGGTGTTTCACAATCAATGAAATCGGGTTTATCTTTACTAGGAATTGTAAGGACATGTTTGAATATCATCTTAGCGTCACCGTAATCTTCTTTATCAAAATTACATCCTTTAACATAAGAAGTATCTTTACCCATATTACGAATACATTTTGAATTAAGAAGTACACCAATTGCAGCTTTAGGAATATTAGTCGAACTGTGTTGCGGAAGGTCATGATTGCCACACAAAATATAAACAGGAATATTTGCCTCATCAGCATTCTGTGCAAAATCCTGTAAAAGATAAATACATTCATTAGATGCTGTTTGTTCTGTATGGAATAAATCACCACCAATTTCTATTTCATCTACATCATTTTCTTTGGCAATCTCAAGAACTCGATTCACAGATTTCTTTTCAAAATCTATCCATTCTTCCTGTGTTGCCTCAATACAACTTGGTACGGTACTTCTTATATGCCAGTCTGCCGTTATTAACAATTTACTCATTTTCCACATCCTTTGTTTCTTCTAAGAATTCTTCAACCTTATTTACAGCATTCTGAAACTTAAACATCTTATTCTGCTGCTTTATTACATCCGTTCCAGAATATGTATTTGGACAATTTTCAATAAGTGCTTTTAATAATCCTCGTACTTCTTTTAATTGTCCCACCTTCTTGTAATATTCCCGATTTAGTTTATCATAACTCATACTCTGTATCATTTATCTTACCTCATAAAAGGTGAACTAATTTCATCACCAAAATGTAATCTTATATTAGAACTTCTAGCTTTTAACTGTGATGCCATATAATCTTCATTACCATAACGTTCAATCATACCG